>Ga0207832_100035_pt1 | contig 212797 bp, 212 predicted proteins | sample TtanPargueraPR_3_FD_187743 | JGI IMG/M metagenome (GOLD analysis project Ga0207832, IMG submission 187743) | Aerobic enrichment media microbial communities from Bioluminiscent Bay, La Parguera, Puerto Rico - Tt and P1 (4) (SPAdes) | ecosystem: Environmental > Aquatic > Marine > Unclassified ...
CTCAAGCGAGGAGGCGAATTCTACAGACCCCAGCGAGGGAGTCAACACCTGCGTGTAAAAAAGTTTCAAAGCGATGAAATTCGGCTCGCCGTCACTCAAAAACAGCAACAGGCGCCGAGGCGCCTGTTGCTGAATCCGGTTGTGAAATTAACCGGTATAGGTCAGCGGTACAAAGGTACCCCAGAGAATTGCAGTAGCTGCCAGCAGGCCTACCAGCACACAAAGTCCCACGGTCAGAATGGAGGTCGCGAAGAAGAAAGCCCGTTCTTCAGGAATCTGCATGATCTCGGGAACGCCGGTGTACAGCAGATAGATGGTATAGGCCAGTGCGATCATCCCGACAATCACGTTGAACCAGAGCATCGGGTAAAGCCCCGCAAGCCCGGACAGAAAAAGCGGTGTGGCCGTAAACGTGGTCAACACAAGGCATTCTTCATAACTGACGTTGCCACCGTAGGTCTTTTCCATCCAGTGAATCGACCAGGCAATGAAGCCTACAGCTACCCACATCGCCACATAAAATGCCAGCGCCGCCGGTAGCGCGCTGGATACACTGAGTTTGACGAACTCCGTGCCACCCAGGCTCCAGCCTATTTGAGTTGTGCCGATAAACAGGGACACCGCGGGTATCGCCGCCAGTATACTGATCTGTGCGAGAAACACGTGCATTGCCGAGTAGTGCTCATCACGTATGGAGCGCCACTCCTGTTTCGGGTGATAGAACACCCCCATCATATGCTGCAGGAACATATCACTATCCTCCTTGCAGTCCGGGCTTGGCCCCGGGCTACATTTTTTATTTTTCAAATCAGCCCGAATCCTTTCGCTTTACTTTCTCCACACTGGTTATACGAATAGCTGCCAATAGTGGTCTACAAGAAGTATGGCAAACAGCCACATGATGTACACAATGCTGTAACGAAACATTTTCATCGGATCGCCCGGATTGCGTGAATTATTCAACCTCAGCGCCCAGGCAACGAACCGGTAGTTGATAATACTGACCCCCATCAGATAGATGAGGCCACTCATGCCATTTACAAAAGGCAACAGCGTCACCAGCACCGTTAGAACTGAATACAACAGGATCTGCAGCCGCGTATGGGTTTCCCCATGGGTGTTGGGCAGCATGGGCACACCTGCACGGGCATAGTCATCACGACGCGCAATACACAAGGCCCAGAAATGAGGCGGCGTCCAGGCGAAGATGATCAGCATCAGCAGTAATGCCTGCGGATCCAGTGTGCCCGTTACTGCAGTCCAGCCCAACAAGGGAGGGGCGGCACCTGCCACGCCGCCGATGACGATATTTTGCGGCGTAGCCCGCTTGAGCACGGCGGTGTATACAACGGCATAACCGATCAGCGAAGCAAGAGTCAGACTTGCCGTCAGCACATTAACCCAAACAACCAGCACCAGCAGTCCCATGCAACCCAGCAGAAGCGCAAACAGAAGTGCATTCACCGGGCTTACGCGTCCCTGCGGCAGGGGCCGACGGGCCGTTCTCGCCATACAGCGATCTATGTTCTGATCCAGCACATGATTGACTGCAGCCGCGGACGCGGCAGCCAAACCAACGCCCACACTGGTCGCCAGCAGCAGCGACAACGAGGGCATTCCCGGTTCTGCCAAACAGAAGCCAACCACCAGCGTCAGCAGCATGACCGCAACAACCTTGAGTTTGCACAGCGCCAGGTAGTCTTTCCAGTTTGCCGTGGCTGCGGCATTACCCGCAAGCGATACGATACTCATGACTTACCTCCAGCAGCGGATTTTTTGCCCGGTTGTGCAAATTCAGCGCCAGCAGCAACAGGATCACTGCAACGGCATGGTGCGCAACCGCCAACCCAAGTGGCAACATCCATATCACATTGGCAATGCCCAGCAGCGCCTGGGTTGACAGCGCGGCCATGTAGAACAGTAGCGGTAGCCGCAGCTGACGTCGTTCCCAGAGCATCCAGGCGACCCAGCATGAAATGATCAGCAACAGCAATGCTCCCAGTCGATGGGTCACTTGAATGGCCGCTCTGGCCGGGGCCTCAAGCAGTCCCCCTTCGTAGTTCGGCCCGATGGCCATAAAAGGATTGAGTCCGGTGGCAAAGTCATACTGAGCCACTTCAACATCATGACAGTACAGCCAGTCGCTGCAGGCCCATCCGGCATAGTTGGTACTTGTCCACCCTCCCAACAGCAGCTGCAGGAACAAAAACACGAGCAGGATGGATGTCCCATAATGCGATCGAACCGGTAACAGGTTCTGTCCACAGCGCTTGAGCTGTTGCCGCAATAGCATCAGCAGGCTTAAAGTTGCCAGCCCACCCATGAGGTGTAATGTGACAATGACCGGCAGCAGCTGCAGTGTGACTGTCCACATCCCGAACAGCGCTTGCACGATCACCAGACCCAGCAATACATATGACAATCGTCTCGGATAGTCCGGCACGGCACGACTTCTCCAGGCGACAACAGCCAACCCCAACACCAGGAGCCCCAGCGTACCGGCTGCGTAGCGGTGAATCATTTCAATCCACCCCTTGCGCAGATCGATCAGCACACCCGGATGTCTATCAGACAATACCGCATGATCCGATGGCAAAAGCCAGGTGCCATAACACCCCGGCCAGTCAGGGCACCCGAGCCCGGCATCATTGAGACGGGTCCATCCCCCCAGCAGCACGACTACCAGAGCCACCGCTATTGCCGTATTGACCAGCCTCAGTGCCATCAGCCCAACCTCGATGCTTTCAACAGGCGTCTCAAATCCGCCAGCAGCGCTTTGCCTTCATAAAACTGTCCATAAAAAAGCACCAGATTTCCAAGTGGATCCACCACCCACACACCCGGCTCCAGCCTGGTTGAACGTTCAATCCGTACCCGGAAGCGATCGGCATCCCGCCCCAGTGCATCATGCACGCGCTTGAGACCCTCCTCCTGCTGACGACACTCTCGGGTACAGCCTTGCCTGTATGCGAGCACCAGTGACCAGTGTTCTGTGAAGCGTTCGGCGTCACCGCCCCACTGTTCCAGCGGAACGGCAGGCTGCATCAACCGACCGTTGTTGGTCTGCTCTGTCGGCATACCCATGCCTGTTGCATACATCACGATGGCGAGCAGCAACGGAAGTCCGCCAACTCCCCACACCAGCCAGAATGTTGCTCTACCGCTTGCCATGATCCTGCCTCCTGTCGTGCCGACCTGCCCACAGCAGCCACAACAGCAACGTTATGGACAATGCAAACCACTGCACCGCATAGCCCTGATGCCGGCCCGGCCCGATACCCTGATGAATCTGTGCTCGCGGAACAATTCCGTCATTCACCCGCGTCTTGAAGTGCAGCATGGCCGACTCGACCTCCTGCCCCAGCGCCTCAGTGATCATTTGCAAATCAACAGACTGGATACGACGCGGCCACCCCACCTCGGCCGGCAATTCAGCCAGTGTCATTGAAGCCGTGGGGCGTGCCAGCATGCCGTCAACCTGGAGCAGCTTGCGGTCGAGCTGTAACTTCGGCAGCTCATCGCGCCGCGCTGGAGCCTGTATCCAGCCAAGACTGGCCAACCACGGAAGGCCTTCATCGACACGCACGGGAATTATCACTTCATACCCGACGCGCCCATCGTGGGTTCGGTTGTCCAATAGAAATATTCGATACGGCAACAGTTCAACCTCAAACCTGACGGGCACCCAGGCTTGATACTCCAGCTGTTTCAATGCACTGTCTGCTCGCGTTAATGGCTCAGCGGACTGCTGCTCAAGCCAGAGCTGTTTCTGCTCAGCTCGCTGCAGTTGCCAGTAGCCCAGCGCAAACAGAAACGGAACTCCGAACAGCGCCAGCAACCAGCGCAGATATTTGAATACAGTGGGCCTATCGGCTTTACTTGGCTGATCAGACATAAGGAAGTTCCCATGCTGCATCTTCTGATCGTCCTGCTGTTTATCGCCATTTTGATCGCACTGTTCAGCAGTCTGTGGTCGCTACTGCGTAGCCCATCCGCGGATGGCACCACCGCCAATCGACTGATGTGGCGCGTGATTTTCAGTGCACTTCTTATCCTGCTGCTGATCATCGGTTTCAGCAGCGGCCAGCTGAGACCTCATGCCCCCTGGCACGGCTCAGAGCACATACACAAACAGGAACAGTCCTATCCAGACTACGTCCACGAAGTGCCAATACCAGGCCACGGCCTCAAAACCGAAGTGCTGACGTGAGCTGAAGTGCCCCAACACCACGCGGCCAAGAATAATCATCAGCATCAGGGTACCCAGTGTCACGTGCAGCCCGTGGAAACCGGTGAGAATGAAGAAAGTAGCGCCATAGATGCCTGCCTGCAGTGTCAGCCCAAGCCTCTGATAGGCCTCCACATACTCGTAGGCCTGGAAACCGATAAAAATCATCCCCAGCAGGATGGTCAGGGTCATCCAGCGCCTCACCATGATCAGTCGGTCTTTCAACAGTGCCTTGTGCGCCAATGTCAGCGTAAAGCTGGACGTTACCAGCAGACAGGTGTTGAGCAGCGGAATGTGCCAGGGACTGATGACAGCATTGGGACCCGGGAAACGCTCGCTGTCCGGTGGATTGAACAGAGGCCACTCCGCCACGAACCCCGGCCACAGCAGTGACGTGACACCCTTGTCGCCCTCCCCCCCCAGCCAGGGCAGAGCCAGCACACGGACATAGAACAGCGCCCCAAAAAAGGCGGCGAAAAACATCACTTCCGAAAAAATGAACCAGCTCATGCCCCAGCGAAACGAGCGATCCATTTGTTCCGAGTACAGTCCGCTGCGGCTTTCCTTGATCACGTTGCCGAACCATCCCACCAGAATCAGCCCCATCATCAGCGCACCGACAAGCAGCAACGCCAGCCCCAGCCCGCCGCCCCGTTCCACGCTTAATGCATTCATCAGCGTGCCGGCACCGTAGGCCAACAGAAAAAGTGCTATCGATGCCAGTATTGGCCAACGACTTTGCTCAGGTACGTAATAGGTTGAACCACTCATAACGCGTGCTCCTTCTCAACCCGCTCGGTGTTCACGGTCTGCTGTGAAATGTCGAACAGGGTATAGGACAGGGTCAGCGAGCGAATATGCGCCGGCAGGTTCTTGTCGACCACGAACAGCAATGGCATCTCCACCGATTCCCCGGACTGCAGCGCCTGCTGCTCAAAACAGAAGCAGTTCACCTTGTGCAGATAACGCGCCGCTTCCGCAGGGGCCACCGACGGGATGGCCTGTGCCACCATACGGCGCCCGGTTGGATTGCTTGCGACAAAAGCGGTCTGCTTCATTTCACCGGGATGCGCCAGAATCACGCCCTGTTGCGGTCCGAACGTCCAGGGCATGCCCTCATTGTGCACCGCCAGCAAACGCACCTTGATCTGGCGACTGGTATCCGCATCCGACAGTGCCACGGGGCCTGTATTGGTGATCTTGCCGTTCAGCCCCGTCACCTCGCAAAAGACGTCATAGAGAGGGACCAGCGCGAAGCCAAAGCCAAACATCAGCACACAGCCGAGTATCAGTCGACGCACCAGTCGACGGTTGTCGGCCTGAACGCTCATCGCAGCGACTCCGGCAATTTTGGAGGCTCGGAAAAGGTGTGATAGGGCGCTGGTGAAGGCACCTCCCACTCCAGCCCTTCGGCACCCTCCCAGGCTCTGGCTTCAGCCTTGCGTCCGCCCCGTACACAGGCGATCACATTCCAGACAAAGATCAGCTGTGACAGTCCGAACAGGAAGGCGCCCAGCGAAGCAACCATATTGAAGTCGGCAAACTGCAATGCGTAATCCGGTATCCGACGCGGCATACCCGCCAGGCCGATAAAGTGCATGGGGAAAAAGGTGATGTTGACCCCTATGAAACTGAGCCAGAAGTGCAGTCGTCCCATGCGCTCATCCAGCATGTGTCCCGTCCATTTGGGCAGCCAGTAATAGACGCCCGCCATAATGGCAAACACGGCGCCGGGCACCAGCACGTAATGGAAGTGCGCCACCACGAAATAGGTATCGTGATACTGGAAGTCTACCGGTGCGATTGCCAGCATCAGCCCCGAGAAACCACCGATGGTAAAGAGCACCACAAAGGCCAGCGCGAACAGCATGGGGGTCTCAAACGTCATCGACCCTCGGAACATGGTCGCCACCCAGTTGAAGACCTTCACCCCCGTCGGCACCGCAATCAGCATGGTGGCATACATGAAGAACAGTTCACCGGCGAGCGGAATACCCACCGTGAACATGTGGTGGGCCCAGACCAGAAAGGACAAAATCGCGATTGAGGCCGTCGCATACACCATGGAGGCGTAGCCAAACAGTCGCTTGCGCGCAAAGGCGGGAATGATCTGACTGATAATGCCAAAGGCCGGCAGAATCATGATGTACACTTCGGGATGACCGAAGAACCAGAACACATGCTGGAACAGGACCGGGTCTCCGCCCCCTCCGGCATCAAAGAAACTGGTCCCGAAATGGATATCCATCAGCATCATCGTCACCACCCCGGCCAAAACCGGCATGACGGCAATCAGCAGGAACGCCGTGATCAGCCAGGTCCAGCAGAAAAGCGGGAGCTTCATCATGGTCATACCCGGCGCACGCATGTTCAGAATGGTCGCAATGATATTGATTGCTCCCATGATCGAGCTGATACCCATCATGTGGATCGCGAAAATGAAATAGGTCACGCTCGGCGGTGCATAGGTCGTCGACAGCGGCGCGTAGAAGGTCCAGCCGAAGTTGGGTGCGCCACCACTCATGAACAGTGTCGAGATCAACATGGCAAAGGCGAACGGCAGTATCCAGAAGCTCCAGTTGTTCATGCGTGGCAGTGCCATGTCCGGCGCACCGATCATCATCGGCACCATCCAGTTGGCCAGGCCGACAAACGCCGGCATCACCGCCCCAAACACCATGATCAAACCGTGCATGGTGGTCATCTGGTTGAAGAACCCCGGCTCCACCAGCTGCAGCCCGGGCTGAAACAGCTCTGCCCGAATCATCAGGGCCATGGAGCCACCCACCAGAAACATGAGCAGGCTGAACCAGAGGTACATCGTGCCGATGTCCTTGTGATTGGTGGTAAACAGCCAGCGACCAAGGCCTCTTGCGGGGCCATGATGCATCTGCTCATCGCCATGCAGGGCCGTATCCAGCGTACTCATTGCTCTGCCTCCCCTGTTTCCGACCCCAGCAAGTCTGCAATCTGTGCCGGCGAGACGGCCTCGCCAAGACTGTTGCCCCAGGCGTTACGCTCATAGGTAATCACGGCCGCCAGCTCCATTGCGCTCAGCTGCTCACGAAACGCCTGCATGGCCGTACCGCTCTTGCCGTTGAGCACGATATCGATATGAGCGGATACATCACCCAACGCAACCGGGCTGTTCTTGAGGGCCGGGAAGGCTCCAGGCACACCTTCACCATTGGGCAAATGACAGGCAGCGCAGGCGCGCAGATACACCTGTTCCCCCTGTTGCATCAACTCATCCAGCGTCCAGCTGCGCTCGGCCGCTGCGGCCTGCTGCTGTTTTTCCTGCTGCTGTGCCAACAGCCAGGCATCGAACGCGTCCCGATCCACCGCCTCAACCACAATTGGCATGAAGCCATGATCCTGACCGCAAAGCTCAGCACACTGACCGCGGTAAATGCCCGGCTCATCAATGATGGTCCAGGCCTCGTTGATAAAACCGGGGATTGCATCTTTCTTCACCGCCAGTGCCGGCACCCACCAGCTGTGAATCACATCATTGGCTGTCAACAGAAAGCGGATCTTGGTATCCACCGGCAATACCAGATGCCGGTCGACCTCAAGCAGGTAGTGCTGCTGCTTCTCGACCGTATTCGAGATCTGTTCGCGCGGGGTTGAGAGGTTGCTGAAGAAGCTCAGCTCATGATCCAGATAGTCATACCGCCATTTCCACTGATAGCCGGTTATCTGCACATCAAGCTCGGCTTCGGACGGGTCATACATTTTGATCAACGTTGCGGTCGCCGGCACCGCCATACCGACCAGGATCAGAATCGGCACCAGCGTCCAGATCACTTCAACCAATGTGTTCTCGTGGAAGTGATGCGCCTTGGCACCGCGTGACTTGCGGTGGTGGAATATCGACCAGAACATGACGCCAAACACTACAAGTGCAATGGCGACACATATCCAGAAGATTGTCATATGAAGGTCATAGACCGAGCGGCTGACATCCGTCACCCCGGGTGTAAGATTGAGCTCCCACGCCGCATGCAGAGATACAGGTGCCAACAGTGCCAATCCAACCCCTGAGCCGATGGTTTTTATTGTTCTTAACCCCATCTCCAGGTCTCCCCGTTTGGACCGGGGCGGCTTCGTGTCGTCGCTCCCGGTAATCCGGTATCTGGAGTATAGCAGCCTTGAAAAAATCGCAAGCGCAATGACTCTGATCAAACACCTGCGATACTGAGCACCCACCGCACCAGTAGAATAATGCCCAGAATGAACACTGCCGCCAGCAGTAAACCGGCCAGTACAAAATACAGTGGCCGTCCCTTGGCAAAGTCCTGTTCGCGGTTGCGTTCTGACTGAACGCCGAAGAAGGCGGCCAGCACGCTGAGCAGCGCCTGCAACCAGTCGGGTTTGTGTGCCATGATAATCACCTCAGTTTGAGGTATAGCTGACAACAGCGTGACACGGCCAGTCAGGGCCGCCTGACACAAAAAAACGGGCCGAAGCCCGTTTCTGTTCAGTGACGATGTTTAAGTCGGCGCCAGCCCCAGAGCACTGGGCCGGAAAACGCGTACAGAAGAAACAGCAGCCAGAGGAAGGTTGAGGTACTGATGGAAATGACGCCAAGCACCAGCGCGATTACCGCCAGTATCCAGAACGGGACCTTGCCCTTGAAATCGATATCCTTGAAGCTGTAGTAGAGCACATTGCTGACCATCAACACCCCGCAAAGGGCCACATAGAGCGCCACCAGATACCCGGTACCACTCATATCGAACTCATACTCCGTACAGGTCCAGACAAGGCCGGCAACCACAGCCGCAGCAGCCGGACTTGGCAGGCCGATGAAATAGCGTTTATCCACAGAACCGATCTGCGTGTTGAAACGCGCCAGGCGCAGGGCCCCGCCGACCGCAAAAACAAAGGCCGCAAAAAAACCGAGCTTGCCGAGATCAAACAGCAGCCAGTTATAGGCCACAAGTGCAGGGGCAACACCAAAGGACACCATATCGGCCAGTGAGTCGTACTCGGCACCAAAGGCGCTTTGCGTGTTGGTCATGCGGGCCACTCGGCCATCCAGACCATCAAGCAGCATGGACACGAAAATGGCAATCGAGGCGGCCACAAACTGCCCATTCATTCCCGCTACAATGGCATAAAAGCCGGAGAACAGGGCTCCGGTGGTAAACAGATTGGGCAGCAGATACACCCCACGACGACGCTGGGTTGCACTGTCCTGCTGCTCATTTTCATCCGTCGGCGATTGCTGCTGATCACTCATTACAAGACTGCCTCTTTGGTGTAACCGGAGTCCGCATTCTACCCGACAGTCAGGCGTAAACCCAATGCTATGCCATCAGGCCGCTTCGGTTTCGTCACCGTTACTATAGGCACTGGCCAGATTATTGAACAGCGCCCGACTGATGCCGGTAATGGCCATAAACTTGTCCAGCTCCCGGGCCAGCAGCGAACTCTGGTAGGACTCCTGCATGATGATCAAGCAAAATCCGGTGATACCGTTCACCGCCTTCATCATCTGCCCCATGCGCACCACGTCATCGGCATAGAGCTGTGTCAGAATTGGCACCAGATGCTTTTTGATCAGCAGAGTGCCACTGGCCATGAACTCGACCGGGAGCTTGACCTGCACGTGCACTTCGCCGACCCGATGCATGTGCGCAGCAAAATCAGCATCATAGGGACCGCTGAATATGGTCTTCAGCCACGCGAGGTGCGTTGCCTTGAGCGCCTCCAGCCTTCCTTCGATATAAGGGGCCGCTGCAGGAATCTGTTGCAGCTCGTCGTAGAACCGTTCGGTGACTTCCGGCAGGTAGGGCAGCAGCCTGTCCCCTTCCTGCATCAGTATCTGCTCGTCCTGGGTGTCAAATCCCGAGTTCAGTTTTCCGCGCTGACACAGGGCGGAAAAATCTGTCTGGCTCATCAGGTTCATCCTTGTATGGGGTTGCGCCGGGCCATTTTGAGTAACCCGCAAAAGGCCGCTATTGTCCCATGGTTATTTTAAATATCAAGGATTGCTAAATTACACCCAACACTCGGACCGGATAGCGCCGGCATCATTCAAGCCAGGACAGTGACTCAGTCAGCCGATACCCCGGTCTTTTTGCGATAGGCCGCAGACAGGTTGGCATAGAGAGCCTCACTGATGCCGGTCACATCCATGAACCGCTCCAGCTCATGCTCTCGATAGGACACCTGCATGATGATCAGACAGTATACCGTGACACCATTAACCGCCTTCATTACCGCGCCAAGCTGAGCCGGGTCATCCCGGAACTGCTGTGTCAGAACCGGAATCAAGTGCTTGCTGATCAGGCCGATACCACTGGCCATGAATCGCTCCGGCAGTCGCACCTGTACATGCACCACACCGACGCGGTGCATGTAGGCCGCAAAATCACCATCATAGGGTCCTGTAAAAATCCTCTCCAGCCACTGTCGGTGTGTGGACTTCAAGGCATCCAGTCGCCCCTCCAGAAAAGGACGGGCTTCGGGAATTTCGGCCAGCTCGGCATAAAAAGCATCCGTGACGCGGTCCAGCTCACTTAACAGCTGGGGACGGGCATTAACCAGCACATGCTCATCCTGAGCCTCGAAGCCGGCGAACAGCTTTGCCTGTTCATTCAGATAGGAAAAATCAATTGATCGCATTCAGCATATCCTTGCGTGGGACCCCATATAGAGCACATGGGATCTGTTCCAGAAAACTCGTTTTTTGACTGTGTTACGATTTCATGCAGCTGTCAAGACAAGGCGCCCCGCACCTGCAACAGCAGATGCGGGGCGGACAGTACGATGGTAGCAGGCGGCTGCGCTCAGGCGGCGCGCCCCTGGTTGCGATAGGCCGCCGCGAGATTGTTGTACAGCACTCGGCTGATGCCGGTAACTTCCATGAAGCGCTCAAGCTCATGTCCACGGTAGGACTCCAGCATGATCAACAGGCAGAAGCTGGTGGCGGCATTGAGTGCCTTGAGTACAGCGCCGATCTTGCCGACATCATCGGCATAGATTTCTGGCAACAGCGGGATAAGGTGCTTATTGATAAGCCCGATCCCGCTGGTCATGAACTTCTCAGGCAGCTTGACCTGCACATGTACCACACCCACGTGGTGCATATAGGCCGCAAAGTCGGCATCGTAGGGACCGGTAAATACCTTGTTAAGCCAGGCTCCGTGGGTAGTCTTGAGCGCATCAATGCGCCCTTCCAGAAACGGCAAGGCTTCGGGAATGGTCTGCAACTCGGCATAAAAGGCATCGGTGATAGCGGCAAAATGGGGCTGGAGTCTGGGAGCTTCCTGAACCAGAACCTGTTCATCCTCAGGTTCGAATCCAGCGTAGGCCTTGGCCTGCTCACACAGAACAGCAAAATCGACATTACTCATAGCGGACGCATCCTTGACTGTTGGTAGCACGAGCACATCCGGTTACAGCCCAGGGGCCGGGGCATACTACCAAGTAGTTTTATTTTTATTAGTGCACTCATTCATAGCACGCCCATACCGGAGTTCAATATTTCGGAAACCACTTCACGACCTGGATCAAGAAAAGCGGCTCTTCGTCTAATACTTTGGCGTAACACCGACAGTGACCTGTTCAGGCCAGTGCCGATGCGACATGACACCGTTATGACACAAGCAGAAGCCGTGCCAAAACCACTCAAACATTATGGTTATAAGGCATGACAGGGATATTGCAGTGACCGGTCACGAGGACCGCAGAGAGGGTGCTTCAGTCAGGTGCAGGTCAGCACCAGGAGTGTGCAGAAAGGGTACGAACGCAAACTGCCGGGCAAGGCCCGGCAGTTGGTTTGATCACGCGACTATTCAATCATGAATGACGGGATCAGTTCTTTTCCTTGTCGACCAGCTTGTTGGCAGCGATCCACGGCATCATTGCACGCAGTTTCTCACCAGTCTGCTCGATCGGGTGCGCGGCATTGTTGCGACGACGGGCTGTCATTGACGGGTAGTTGGTCGCGCCTTCGCTGATGAACATCTTGGCGTACTCACCGTCCTGAATGCGCTTGAGCGCATTGCGCATTGCCTTGCGAGACTCTTCGTTGATCACTTCCGGACCTGTTACGTATTCACCGTACTCGGCGTTGTTGGAAATGGAGTAGTTCATGTTGGCGATGCCGCCTTCGTACATCAGGTCCACGATCAGTTTCAGTTCGTGCAGACATTCGAAGTAAGCCATTTCCGGCGCGTAACCGGCTTCAACCAGGGTTTCGAAACCAGCCTTGACCAGCTCGACACAGCCGCCACACAGAACAGCCTGCTCACCGAACAGGTCGGTTTCAGTCTCGTCCTTGAAGGTAGTTTCGATGATGCCGGTACGACCGCCACCGACGCCAGAGGCGTATGACAGAGCTACGTTCTTGGCGTTGCCGGACGCGTCCTGGAATACCGCGATCAGGTCAGGGATACCGCCGCCCTTGACGAATTCGTTACGTACGGTGTGACCCGGTGCCTTCGGCGCGATCATGATCACGTCCAGATCCTTGCGCGGCTCGATCTGGTTGTAGTGGATGGAGAAGCCGTGAGCAAAAGCCAGAGTAGCGCCCTGCTTGATGTTCGGCTCGATCTCGGCCTTGTACAGCTGGCCCTGGAATTCGTCCGGAGTCAGGATCATGACCAGGTCGGCAGCGGCAACGGCGTCAGCCACGTCAGCCACTTTCAGACCGTGAGCTTCAGCCTTGGCACGGGAAGAAGAGCCGGCACGCAGACCAACAGTTACATCAACGCCGGAATCGTGCAGGTTGCACGCATGAGCGTGACCCTGAGAGCCGTAACCGATGATGGCAACTTTTTTGCCCTGGATGATGGAGAGATCACAGTCTTTATCGTAATAAACCTGCATGGTGCTGATCCTTTGACTTGAATGGAGTGATTGGGTGCATCTAGCCGTGATGACTATAGCAATGGCGGCTACATTAAGGGATATGAATCGTTGCGTAAAATGATATATTTGCAACATCATATTTCACTTTAAGAAACACTATGGATACCCGCACCCTGCGCCTGTTTCTGAGCCTGGCCGACACCTTGCACTTCGGCCGCAGCAGCGAAGCCTGCCATGTCAGCCCTTCAACCCTGAGCCGCGCCATCAAGCAGCTGGAAGACTCATTGGGTGTTGAGCTGTTCCTGCGTGACAACCGCAGCGTCCAGCTAACACCCGAGGGGGTACGTTTCGCCCAGTATGCTCGTGAAGCGCTGCAACAGTGGGAACAGGTACGGCATTCCCTGCTTGAAAGCGCCAGCGAGCTGCAGGGTGAGATCAGCGTGTACTGCTCGGTCACGGCCAGCTACAGTTTTCTCTACTCGCTGCTGAGTCAATTTCGTCAGCAGTACCCGCGGGTGGAGATCAAGCTGCATACCGGCGACCCTGAACACGCCATTGCTCGGGTACAAAGTGGCCGGGAAGAGATCTCAATTGCCGCCCGCCCCGCCCACCTGCCCACCGGGGTGGCCTTTCGCCCCATTGATCGCACACCATTGCTGTTCATCGCGCCTGCGAGTGAATCGAGTGAGGCACTCAGTGACGAGGCACACTGGAGTCGTCAGCCCATGATACTGCCGGAAAGCGGGATTTCACGAGACCGCGTCAATCAATGGTTCAGCCGCCGACACATTCAGCCACGCATCTATGCTCAGGTGGCCGGCAACGAGGCGATCGTCAGCATGGTCAGTCTGGGTTTTGGTATCGGCGTGGTACCCCAGATCGTACTGGACAACAGCCCACTGGCTGACCGGGTACGGGTATTGCCGGTTTCACCGGCACTGGAGCCCTACGAGATTGGCCTGTTCGCACTGGAGCGCAAACTGCGCTCTCCCCTGATTCGTGCCTTTTGGTCCCTGCTGGATAATGGTGCTGTCACCCATTAGCCTTAGACTGACGACCGTATGCTTTCAAGGAGCCCCCCTCTCCCATGACACCCGATATGCTGTTTGTATTTGCCACCCTTGGCACCACCATCGCCCTGTTCATCAGCGACCGTATTCGCATGGATCTGGTGGCCCTGATGGTGGTGGTCGCGCTGGCTCTGTCCGGCATCATCACCCCGGCCGAGGCGGTGGCCGGCTTTGGGGAGCCGGTGGTGATCATGATTGCCGCCCTGTTTGTAGTTGGTGAGGCACTGTTTCGGACCGGAATTGCAGCGGCTGCCGGCAACTGGCTACTGCGCATGGGCGGCAGCAGCGAGACTCGTCTGTTGCTGTTCCTGCTGCCGGTGGTGGCGCTGCTGTCGGCGTTCATGAGCTCTACCGGCGCCGTTGCGCTGCTGATCCCGGTTGTCCTGAGCATGGCCCGCCGCTCCGGCATGCAGACCTCGCAGCTGATGATGCCGCTGGCGTTTGCCGCTCTTATTGGCGGCATGCTGACACTGATCGGTACGCCACCCAATATCATCGTCAGCAGCCAGATGCGCAGTGCAGGTCTTGAGCCGTTTGGTTTCTTTGACTTTACCCCGCTTGGGCTGGCCATTCTGATTGTGGGTATGGGGTATCTGATTCTGGTGGCCCGCAAGCTGTTGCCGGAACGTGCTCAGCAGTTGGCCGAAAGCACGGCGCCGGGGGTTGCTGCCATCAGCGGCCGTTACGCCCTCAGTCGCCAGTTGCACAAGCTGATCCTCATGCCCGGCAGCCCGCTGGCACAGAAAACCCCCGCGGAGGCGGCTTTGAGGACCGAATATGATGTCACTGTCATTGCCATATCGCGCAGCGGATGCCTGCTGTCCAGCCTGATGCCGGTACTGAGCAACACTCGCATGCAATATCAGGATCAGTTGATTGTGTATGCTGACGAGGCGCGACTGGATCACCTGTGCGAGACACTCAAACTGCAGCGGCTTGGTTTCCCTGCGCGGGAAATGAGCCAGCTGGAGCGTCAATTCGGCATGGCGGAAGTGCTGCTGCCGCCTGATTCGTCCCTGTGCGGACACTCCATCAAGGAAGGTCATTTCCGTGAACGCTATGGCCTGAGCGTGGTGGGTGTGCGTCGAGATCAGGCCCCGATGGATGCCAGCTTTACCGAGACCGGCCTCAGGCCCGGCGATACTCTGCTGTTGACCGGCAGCTGGGCACAAATCCGTGACCTGCAGGCCTCGCGGGACCTGGTAGTACTGCAGACACCTGCCGAACTGGAAGAGATTCCCACCCACGGCAATCGCGGCCCGGTGGCACTGGGCATTCTGTTGGCAATGCTGGTTTGCATGACGACAGGCTGGCTGGACAACCTGTCCGCCATTCTGCTGGCGGCACTGGCGATGATTCTGTCCGGCTGTGTGACGGTAAAGGAGGCCTATCGCTCGTTCAATGCCACCAGTTTGATCCTGATCGCCGGCATGTTGCCACTGGCTCTGGCGATGGAGCGCAGCGGTGCACTGGCGTGGGTGGTCGAGCATCTGGTCAGCCTTATCGGCGACAGCAGTCCACTGGTGCTCTGTGGCAGCCTGTTTCTGCTGACATCGGTGCTGAGTCAGTTCATCTCCAACACCGCCACGACCGTTCTGGTTGCCCCGATCGCCATCACCACCGCCCAGCTGACCGGCGTCAACCCGGAACCGGTGATGATGACGGTGGCCATTGCCGCCTCCACGGCCTTTGCCACCCCCATCGCATCCCCGGTCAACACCCTGGTGTTGGCCCCCGGCAACTATCGTTTTGCCGATTTTGCCCGGGTGGGCATACCGCTGCAGCTGTTGGCACTGGTGGTTACACTATTGCTGACGCCGTGGCTGTTCCCCTTCTGAATTCCTTTCAGCCCAGATACCGGTGCAGGAAGCTGACGGAACGGGACCAGGCCAGCGCGGCGTCATCGGCATCGTAGCGGGCACCGGTGGGGTTGGCGAAGGCATGATCAGCCACATACCAGTGGACCTCAAGCTGCTCGGCCTTGCCGGCTTCAGCCATGGCGCGCTCGAAACCACCGACCATCGCCTCGTCGATGCTCTTGTCCAACGTTCCGAAATGACACAGCACCGGCCCCCGTAGCCGTGACAGCTGTTTCGGCGTGCGGGTCACGTTGCCGTAATAGATGATGGTTGCATCCACCGGCGTTTCCATGGACGCATTGAGCGACCAGCCACCACCGAAACACCAGCCCATCGTCCCGACCTTGCCATTGCACTTCTGATGCCGGCGCAGCCAGTCGATCCAGCCGGCCAGGGTATCATTCGCGTCGTCTTCATTCACGGCCTGCATCAACGCCATGGCATCATCACGGGTGTCCGCCACGCCGCCCTTATACAGATCCACGGCCAGCGCCATGAACCCCAGGTTGGCAAGCTCGGTCGCCACGGCCTTGATCTGATCATTCAGCCCCCACCACTCATGGATCAGTACTACCGCCGGGAAAGGTCCGTCGCCCTCAGGCATGGCCAGATGCGCCTGCACCTTGTTGCCGCCCCCGAGCGCCAGCTCAACCGAGCGGGTTCGACTGCCGGCCACCTGCGCCAGCAGAGGATCGGCCAGCACCACCGCCAGCGGCAATGCCAGCATGCCCTTCAGGAAGCTGCGTCGCTCTTCACCGGTTGCCCGTGGCAACGGCTTGTCCGTCTGCGTATTGCCGCACCCCTTGATATCACACATGCCAGTTCTCCTTGTCGTTCTGTGGTGAGTCTCACTATAGACCACACTCGTCTTCAGTCAGCTGTACGCGACCACCGCACAAAACTGATCAGGCTCAATCCCGGTTTAACCGCAGTTGCAAAAAAATACTTTTTTTTGCCAGTCTTTTGTTCCATATTCACGCTTTGAATCCGTCCGTTGCATTCGCTGCCGGACACACCGCGAGGCACTCTTGAGCCTCCACCATTCACAGCGTTGCCGGAGACCCATGGCGATGAAAAAAGTGTTCAAGCAACTCGGAAAACTGCTCCCTGGCATGTTGCTGGCGGGAGCCGCATCAGCGCAGGAACTCAACGTATACAACTGGTCTGACTATATCGCTGAAGACACACTGGCGCGGTTCGAGCAGGAGACCGGAATCAAGGTCGTCTATGACGTCTACGATTCCAACGAGGTGCTTGAAGCCAAACTGCTGGCGGGCCGCAGCGGCTATGACCTGGCGTTCCCGACGGCACGCCCCTTTGCTGACCGCCATCTCAAGGCTGGCCTGTACCAGAAGCTGGACAAAACCCAGCTGACCAATCTGGGCAACCTGGACCCTGTGATCATGCAGTCACTGGCCGACATCGACCCGGACAACCAGCACCTGGTGCCCTACATGTGGGGAACGACCGGCATCGGCTACAACGTGCAGAAGGTGCGCGAAATTCTGGGAGACGACATGCCGCTGGATACCTGGCGTCTGGTGTTCGATCCGGAAATCGTGGCAAAGCTGGCCGGCTGCGGCGTGACGCTGATGGATGACGCCACTGAGGTGTTTGTCGCGGCACGGGCCTATCTGGGCGAAGACACCGCCGATTTCAGCAAGGCCGCCATGGAAAAAGCCGCCGAAACCGTGATGGCCGTGCGTCCGAACATTCGCTATTTCCACAGCTCTCAGTACATCAACGATCTGGCCAACGGTGACATCTGTGTGGCACACGGCTACTCCGGCGATATCCTGCAGGCACGCGACCGTGCCGCCGAGGCCGGTAACGGCGTTGAAGTGGCCTATGCCGTACCCTCCGAGGGTGCTGTGGTCTGGACTGATGTCATGGTGATTCCGGCCGACGCACCACACCCTGAAAGTGCACACCAGTTCATCAATTTCCTGCTGCAGCCGGACGTGATCGCCCCGATCACCAACTATGTGGCCTACGCCAACGCCAACGCGGCAGCCACTGAGCTGATTGACGAGGAGATCCGTAACGATGCCGGCATCTACCCGCCACAGGAAACACGGGAAAAACTGATCGTGCTGAAAACGCCGACAGAGCGCCAGATTCGAGACATGAACCGCAGCTGGACCCGGGTCAAGACCGGCCGCTGACACTGAACCGATCACCTGAACCTGAGATGCCCCTGATATCAGGGGCATCTTTTTTATCGGGAGTACCCACCACTGATGGCAACACTGCGCCAGTTCAAACCTGAAGAGCCCTGGCAGGCCCCCGAAGGGGAACCTCTGGTTCGAATCGAAAACATCACCAAGCGTTTCGGCTCATTCTATGCGGTCGACGATATCAGCCTGCATATTCATCAGGGGGAGTTCTTCTCGCTGCTCGGTCCTTCCGGCTGCGGCAAAACCACCCTGCTGCGCATGCTGGCCGGTTTCGAAACTCCGACCAGTGGTCGCATTTTCATCGACGGCCAGGATGTCACTGATGTGCCGCCCTATGAGCGCCCGGTGAACATGATGTTTCAGTCCTATGCCCTGTTTCCGCACATGACCGTAGCGGACAACATCGCCTTTGGACTGAAGCAGGAGGGCATGGCCAAGGCCGAACGGCAGGAGCGCGTGGCCGAAATGCTGGCACTGGTGCAGATCGAGAAGCTGGCTCAGCGCAAGCCACATCAACTCTCTGGCGGACAGCGCCAGCGCGTGGCACTGGCGCGCGCACTGGCGAAGCACCCCAAGATTCTGCTGCTGGACGAGCCCCTCGGAGCACTGGACAAGAAGCTGCGTGAGCAAACCCAGTTCGAGCTGGTCAATATTCAGGAACGACTCGGCATCACCTTCATCGTCGTGACCCACGATCAGGAGGAGGCGATGACCATGTCTTCGCGCATTGCGCTGCTGCACGAAGGGCGCACCGAGCAGGTCGATCCGCCACGGCGTTTGTATGAGTTTCCCTCCACACGTTACGTCGCCAGCTTCATCGGCTCGGTAAACCTGTTTGACGGTTACGTGGTAGAACAGGATGACGACCAGGTCATTGTACAGTGTGACGAGGCCGATACGCGTCTGCTGGTGCGCCACAGTCAACCGCTGGTACCCGGCATGGCCGTGACCGTCGCTCTGCGTCCGGAGAAGGTTCGAGTACTGAACCAGCTGGATGCGGATGCCCCCAACCAGTTGCGCGGTGTCATCAAGGAAATCGCCTATCTGGGTGACGTGTCGATCTATCACGTGGAGCTGCCCGGCGGCAAACGCGTTCAGTTCACGCAGTCCAACGTACAGGCTCTGGCCGAGCAACCCCTGACCTGGGACGAAGAGGTACTGCTGGGCTGGTCGGCCAACAGCTGTGGAGTGTTGACCGAATGAAGCTCAAGCAGCACCTGCCACCGGCACGCAACCTGATCATCGCCATCCCCTGGTTCTGGCTGGCGCTGTTTTTCCTGCTGCCGTTTCTGTTCGTGCTCAAGATCAGCCTGTCCGAACCGGTGCTGGCACAGCCGCCCTATCTGGACCTGATCCGCGAGATTGAGGACGGACTGGTGACCATTATGGTCAACTTCGGCAACTACCAGCTGCTGCTGGAGGACTCGCTGTACCTGAGTGCCCTGCTGGGATCGCTCAAGGTCGCGACGATTTCAACGCTGTGCTGTCTGCTGATCGGCTACCCGATGGCCTATGCCATCGCCCGTTCACCGTCGCATTGGCGGCTGCCGCTGTTGATGCTGATCATTCTGCCGTTCTGGACCTCGTTCCTGATCCGCATCTATGCCTGGATCGGCATTCTCAAGGGCAACGGCCTGCTCAACAACTTTCTGCTCTGGACCGGCCTGATCGACACGCCACTGGAGATCATGCACACACCGTTCGCGGTCTATATCGGCGTGGTCTACAACTATCTGCCGTTCGTGGTGCTGCCGCTCTATGCCACCCTGATCCGGCTGGATCTGACCCTGCTGGAAGCGGCCGCCGATCTGGGCTGCCGCCCCTGGAAGCAGTTTCTGCTGATCACCCTGCCATTGTCACTGCCGGGCGTGCTGGCCGGTGCCATGCTGGTGTTCATCCCGGTAATGGGTGAATTCGTCATCCCCGATCTGCTCGGCGGACCGGATACCCTGATGCTGGGCAAACTGATGTGGACCGAGTTCTTCAACAACAAGGACTGGCCACTGGCGTCCTCGCTGGCGGCACTGCTGCTGGTGGCGCTGATCGTGCCTTTCGTGCTGTTGCGCCATTTCGAACGCCGGGCTGAGGAGGGTGCCGCATGAAACGACACCTTCCGCTGCTCATTACCATTCTGCTGTTTGGCTATGCGTTCCTGTACGGCCCGATTATCAGTCTGATCGTGTATTCCTTTAACGAAAGCCGGCTGGTCACTGTATGGGGCGGCTTCAGCACCAAGTGGTACGGCGAACTGCTGCAGAATGAAGCACTGCTCGGAGCCGCCTGGCTCAGTGTCCGCATTGCTGCGCTGACCGCCACGGTTGCGGTAGTGCTGGGCACTCTGGCGGCACTGGCGCTGGTGCGATTCCGCCGCTTCCGAGGCCGAGGCTCACTGGAAGTGATGGTTACGGCTCCTCTGGTGATGCCTGAAGTGATCATCGGCCTGTCGCTGCTGCTGCTGTTCGTGGCAATGGAAAGCGTGATCGGCTGGCCTGCCGGTCGTGGCATGACCACCATCGTGATCGCGCATACCACCTTTGCCATGGCCTATGTCACCGTCGTGGTGCAGAGCCGTCTGGCACATATGGACCTGTCGTTGGAGGAAGCGGCGCTGGATTTGGGTGCGCGCCCGCTGAAAGTCTTTTTCAGCATCACCCTGCCAATCATCGCTCCCTCACTGATTGCAGGCTGGCTGCTGGCATTCACCCTGTCGCTGGATGATCTGGTGGTGGCCAGTTTCGTGTCAGGCCCCGGTGCCACCACATTGCCGATGGTGGTCTACTCCAGCGTACGCCTTGGCGTCAGTCCTGAAATCAATGCGCTGGCAACGATCATTGTTGGGCTGGTCAGCCTCACCGTTCTGGTTGTGGGCTGGGTGCTCTGGAAACAGGAAAAGCGCAAGCAGAGCGAAGCACATTGATGCCACCGAACACCCGCCGGCATGGCGGGTGTTCACTTCAGGCTGTGCGTATCGACACCGTACTTTTTCAATCGGGAGAACAGCGTGGTTGGCTTGAGTCCCAACAGTGCAGCCGCTCCCTCAGCCCCCGACACCTGCCCTGCGCACTGTTTCAAGGCTCTCAGAATATTGTCCCGCTCCAGCTGCCAAAGATCCTGTTGCGTCAGGATTGCTCCCGGGCTCTGGCTCTCCAGCGCCGCCTTGGGCACCGACGTGAAAAGCCCGTCAAAACGCAGCATCCGGTCCCTGGCGAGAATCACCTGCCGCTCAATGACATTCTCCAGTTCACGAATATTTCCCGGCCAATCATACTGACGCAGTGCTTCCATCGCGGCGTTGGATATCTGTAAGCCCTGCTTGTTCGTCCGCTGCTGGGCACGCTGCAGAAAGTGCAGCGCCAGCAGGGGAATATCATCCCTGCGGCGTCGCAACGGCGCCGACTCAATGGGAAACACGTTCAATCGGTAGTACAGGTCTTCCCGGAATCGGCCCTCCATGACCAGCTGCTGCAGGTTGCGGTTGGTGGCCGTGATAATGCGAACATCCACATCGCGGGTTTCAGCCTCCCCAACACGCTCAAACTGCTGCTCCTGCAAAACACGCAGCAGCTTGCCCTGCAAATGCAACGGAATTTCACCCACCTCATCCAGAAACAGGGTACCGCCATCAGCCAGCTCAAAACGCCCGGGACGATCACGCAACGCTCCGGTGAATGCACCCTTGGCATGACCGAAGAACTCGCTTTCAAACAACTCTTCCGGGATGGCGGCACAGTTCACTCGAATGAGAGAGCGTGCGGAACGCGCACTCATTTCATGTATTGAGCGCGCAATCAGCTCCTTGCCCGTGCCAGACTCGCCATGAATCAACACGGTGGAGTCCGTCGGGGCCACCAGCTCTATCTGCCGCAGCGTCGTTTGAATGGCGGCACTGCGACCAATGATGCGATGATGGTTGAACTCGGAACTCAGCTCTTCCTGAAGATAGGCATTTTCCAGCTCCAGGCGGTTCTTGAGTGATTTCACTTCGGCCAGGGCTTCCAGAAGACGCCGACGGTCGGCCTTTTTCTGTGACACATCCCTGAATACCACGACAGCGCCAACAATGTAGCCATTGTCCTTGACCGGTGTGCTGGTGTACTCGATATCCAGGGGGCGGCGATCCTTGGTCCAGAACACGTCATCTTCTACCGTATGCACGGCACCATCGTGGAACGCGGCAAAAATCGGGCAGTCACTGGCCTTGAAATGTGTGCCATCCACATGCGAGTGATGCACCATATGGTGCATGTTTCGACCCGCCAGCTCTTCAGCGGTATAGCCCAGGATTCGCTGGGCGGCCGGATTGACGAACGTGGTTATGCCATTCACATCCACGCCGTATATCCCCTCCCCAGCCGCATCCAGCAACAGCTGATTCTCTCGTTCAAACTCCTGAAACACCTGAGCCACTCGATTCCAGTGCCCAAGGCCGTAGGTATGATGCTTGCGCGCTTCCGATCGCTCACGCAAGAGACTCAACACCTCCGCGGGCTGCAGGCTCAGATACAGCAGATGCTCTTCACCCGCTTCGGCACAGCGTCCCGACACTTCGACACGAATGGCATCACCCTTCACATCCACCAACAGCTGATTGCTCCACCCCCGTCCCTTGTCATACAGCTCCTGTGAAAACAGAATCAACTCGGGAAAGCTGGCCGCGAATATACGACTGACCGGTGTGCGCAAAAGACTTTCCAGATCCATCTGCAACAGGCGACAGGCTTCCTGATTGGCCGCACATACCTGATCTGTCACTGCATCCACGACCAGCTGTGCAGTCGCGGAGTAGTTGAAGTTGCGATCTCTCATCCCGACCTCCTTTTTCAATCGGAAAGCAGGAATCAGACCAGATCACGATTTTTCGTAATCGATGCCACGAAATATCGTCAGACACGAAATATCGTAAGCCAAGCACAGCCAGTGGACTTCACATAACACATTAATACAAAAGGCTTTTACCCAGACAACTGCGTTCTGGCATCCGTTTTGCCTTATTCACATTGAATAACCGTTTCACTCGATACCTCGAACCCACATGCACTCTTTTGTGGCATGCACTCGACCGATTGAACACTCATTGTGGAAGGAACGCAGACATGACGATCAAAAGCTTGGGCAACCCATTTGATGCTGACGCCAGACTGACCCACAGTCGTGGTTGCAGCTGCGAGCTCTGTGAAGCGGAAAGTCGCTCCGCCAAGGGACTTTCTGACCGCGAGCGCCAGATTCTGATGGAAAGGCAGGCCGAGCACTCCCATTCATCATCCACCGCCGGTGACACAGCGTTTGACTCAACGGAAGACATGATGGACCGCGTGGTGGAAAGTGCCATTGTCCGCGGCATGTTCGGTCACCATGACAACAGTCGCCGCAACTTCATCAAACTCGTCGGTGGTGGCACGCTGGCAGCGGCGCTGGGCAGCATTCTTCCGCTGGAGCAGGTCAAGGCCGCCGTAAAGGAATCCATGGGGCCACTTGAGAAAAGCAAACTGAAGGTTGGCTTTGTACCGATCACCTGCGCGACCCCCATCATCATGGCCCAGCCCATGGGCTTCTACGCCAAATACGGCCTGGATGTGGATGTCATCAAAACCGCCGGCTGGGCCGTTGCGCGAGACAAGTCACTCAACGGTGAGTATGACGCCTCTCACATGCTGACGCCCATGCCGCTCGCCATGACGCTGGGGGCCGGTTCAACGGCCAGTCCCTATCTGATGCCCGCGGTGGAAAACATCAATGGCCAGGCCATCGTTTTACACAACAAGCACAAGGACAAGCGTGACCCCAAGCAGTGGAAAGGCTTCAAGTTTGGCGTACCGTTTGAATACTCCATGCACAACTTCCTGCTGCGCTACTACGTGGCGGAACACGGCATTGACCCGGATACCGATATTCAGATTCGCGTGGTTCCACCACCGGAAATGGTCGCCAACCTGCGCGCCGGTAACCTGGACGGCTACCTGTCACCAGATCCGTTCAACCAGCGTGCCGTGTACGAAAAGGTCGGCTTCATTCACATGCTGACCAAGGACATATGGGAAGGTCATCCCTGTTGCGCCTTTGCCTGCAGTCAGAAATTCGCGACAGAGATGCCCAACACCTATGCAGCACTGTTCAAGGCCATCGTGGACGCGACGCACTATTCATCCAAACCGGAGAACCGTTCCGAAATTGCCAAGGCCATCTCGCCCAAGAACTATCTGAATCAGCCCGAAATCGTGGTACAGCAGGTGCTGACGGGACGCTATGTCGATGGCCTGGAAAACAAGATCCATGACGTGCCGGCTCGCATCGACTTCGACCCATTCCCCTGGCACTCAATGGCCGTCTGGATTCTGACGCAGATGAAACGCTGGGGCTATATCAGTGGTGACCTTGACTACAAGGCCATCGCGGAACAGGTCTATGTAGCCTCCGAAACCAGTCAGGTCATGCGTGACCTTGGCTATGAACCGCCTGCAACCACCTACGAAAACTACACCATCATGGGCAAGGTTTTCGATTACACCAAACCTGAAGAGTACATCAACAGTTTCGCTATCAAGAGAGGTTAAGCAATGGCATCACTCAATGTGAAAGCACTGCTCGTCTCGCTGATAATCCTGCTACTGGGACTGGGGGTCTGGGAGGCTCTCAATCAGCCTCCCGCTGCCAGCACCGAACTGTCCGAGTACGAGCTTCTGATGGGTGGTGCCGACCAGGAGGCGCGGGTTCCCCCGCCCTCCCAGGTTATCCAGCACGCCATTGCCGAGCTGAGCAACCCCTTCTATGATGCCGGGCCCAACGACAAGGGCATCGGCATTCAGCTGGCCTACTCACTGTACCGTGTGCTGACAGGCTTTTTCGCAGCCGCGCTGGTGGCCATTCCCCTGGGATTTCTCATCGGCATGTCGCCGTTGATGTACCGTGCCCTGAACCCGTTCATTCAGGTATTGCGTCCCATCTCGCCCCTGGCCTGGATGCCGCTGGCACTGTTCGTTATCAAGGATTCCGAACGCTCTGCCATCTTCGTCATTTTCATCTGCTCGATCTGGCCCATGCTGATCAACACGGCGTTTGGCGTTGCCAACGTGCGCAAGGACTGGATCCGGGTGGCCCAGACCCATGAACTGAACGCTCTGCAAACCGCGTTCAAGGTCATTCTGCCTGCCGCTGCACCCACCATTCTGACCGGCATGCGCATTTCCGTCGGCATAGCCTGGCTGGTAATCGTGGCTGCCGAGATGCTGGTGGGGGGCACTGGGATCGGATACTACGTCTGGAACGAGTGGAACAACCTGGACCTGAACAGCGTGATCTTCTCCATTCTCATGATCGGTGTGATCGGGATGGCACTTGATCTGATGCTCGGCTCACTGGCCAAGCTGGTTCAGTATAAGGAGTAAAGCATGTCGAACCGTTTCCTAAGCATTGAAGGCCTGTCAAAGGTGTACCCGTCCAAGGCAGGTGATCAGGTGGTGTTCGATAACGTCAACATCGGCATCGACAAGGGTGAGTTCGTTTGCATCATCGGCCATTCGGGCTGTGGCAAGTCCACCATCCTGAACATTCTGGCGGGACTGGACACCCCCAGCAGCGGCAGCGTTGTCATGGATGGAAAGGAAGTGGCCAAACCCAGTCTGGACAGAGGCGTGGTCTTCCAGAACTACAGCCTGCTTCCCTGGCTGACGACCCTGCAGAATGTTGCCTTTGGCGTCAAGGCACGCTGGCCCCAATGGAGCAAGGACAAGATCAATGAGCACAGCACCCAGTTCATCGAGATGGTTGGCCTTGGGCATGCGCTGCACAAGAAACCGTCCGAGCTGTCCGGCGGCATGCGCCAGCGCGTCAGCATCGCACGTGCCTTCGCCACCCGCCCAAAGCTGCTGTTGCTGGATGAACCCTTTGGGGCTCTGGATGCGCTGACGCGCGGTGTCATTCAGGATGAACTGATCAAGATCTGGAGTGCGACACAGCAGACCGTTTTCATGATCACGCACGATGTGGATGAAGCCATTTTACTGGCTGACCGCATTCTGCTGATGACCAACGGCCCACAGGCCCGTGTGGCCGAGTCAGTCAGTATCTCGATTCCACGCCCCCGACGTCGAGCGGAAATCATCGAAACACCTGCGTACTACAAGATCCGCAATCACTTGGTGAACTTTCTGGTCAACCGATCCGGTGAATTGTCAGGCGCTGCCGGCAACACCAGCAGCCAGACGCTCGAAATTGATCCTGCGAAGGACAGCCAGTCTGACACCAAGCATTCCGATGGAGAGCCCCGACTGGTCGCCAATCAATGAGCCATGCTCGCATCTGCGCACAGGAGCTGTTTATGAATAAAGTAACCATGACCGAAACCATCATTGCCAGCAAACTGGAAAAAGGCCTGAGCTGGGAAGCCATTGCCAAAACAGTGGGTGTCTCCCCGGTCTGGCTGACCTCTGCCTGCCTGGGCATGAACAGTGCGTCGGCCGACAAGGCGGACGCGATCTGCGAGTGCCTTGGACTGGGCCCCGAGGTGTCGACGGCACTGCAGGCCTACCCCACCAAGAAATGGGACCAGGCCGTACCAACAGATCCGCTGGTGTATCGGTTTTATGAAATCATTGGCGTGTATGGGGACACACTGAAAGAAGTCATCCAGGAAAAGTTTGGTGATGGCATCATGAGCGCCATCGACTTTTCCATGGACGTTGAAAAAGAGGAAAACCCGAAAGGAGACCGCGTGGTCGTCACCATGAACGGCAAGTTCCTCAAATACGCCGACTGGTAACCCCGGAACAGGCAACAAAAAACCGCTGGTCGCTTGCACGGCCAGCGGTTTTTTCATTACACAGGCAGTCGTTACAGACTCAGCACCTTCTCGCCACGTGCAATGCCACACACACCCGAACGCACCACTTCCATGATGGACGCGCTGCCCAGCGCGTTGATGAAGGCATCCAGCTTGTCGGATGCCCCCACCAGCTGCACGGTGTAGGTCGTCGGTGTCACATCGATGATCTGACCGCGGAAGATGTCGCAGGTGCGCTTGATTTCGGCACGCATCTGGCCGCTGGCTTTGAGTTTGATCATCATCACTTCACGCTCGATGTGATCACCCTCGGACAGGTCTACCACCTTGACCACATCAACCAGCTTGTTCAGCTGTTTGGTGATCTGCTCCACCACACGATCGTTGCCGATGGTGGTCACGGTCAGGCGTGACAGAGTGGAGTCTTCGGTAGGCGCAACCGTCAGCGACTCGATGTTGTAGTTACGCTGGGAGAACAGCCCGACCACACGTGACAGGGCACCCGGCTCGTTTTCCATCAGGACTGAAATGATATGGCGCATGCTCAGGTCCTCTCTGTCTTGGTCAGCCACATGTCACGCATGGAACCGCGCGGTACCTGCATCGGATATACGTGCTCGAACGGATCGACCGCAATATCCATGAAGACCAGACGATCCTTCAGCGCGAAGGCCTCGCGCATGGCGCCTTCCAGGTCGGAGTATTTCTCGACCTTCATGCCCACATGACCGTAGGCCTCAACCAGCTTGACGAAGTCCGGCAGCGACTTCATGTAGGACTGGGAGTGACGGGACTCGTAGTTCATGTCCTGCCACTGACGCACCATGCCCAGAGACTGGTTGTTCAGGCAGAGAATCTTCACCGGCAGGTCATACTGCTTGCAGGTGGAGAGTTCCTGGATGTTCATCTGGATGCTGCCCTCACCGGTCACGCACACCACGTCGTCATCCGGGAAGTTCATCTTCACGCCCATGGCCGCCGGCAGACCGAAGCCCATGGTGCCGAGGCCCCCGGAGTTGATCCAGCGATTAGGCTTGTTGAACTTGTAGTACTGCGCCGCAAACATCTGGTGCTGGCCCACGTCAGAGGTCACGAAGGCGTTGCCACCGGTCACCTGACTCAGCATTTCGATAACCTGCTGCGGCTTCATCAGCTCGGAGTCGTCGGTGCGGTAGCGACCGCCGTGACGCTGACGCCACTCGTCGATCTGCTGCCACCAGGCATGCAGTGCATCCTGATCCGGCTGCTTCTTGCTGCCCTTGACCAGCTGTACCATCTCTTCCAGCACGACCTTGGCCGGTCCCACGATGGGGATATCCGCCTGTACGGTCTTGGAGATGGAGGCCGGATCGATATCGATGTGAACGATCTTGGCGGTCGGACAGAACTTGTCCGTCGCATTGGTCACACGGTCATCAAAGCGTGCACCCACGGCCAGGATCAGGTCGGAGTGGTGCATCGCCATGTTGGCTTCGTAGCTGCCGTGCATCCCCAGCATGCCGACGAACTGACGATCGGTGCCCGGGAAGCCCCCCAGTCCCATCAGCGTATTGGTCACCGGGAAGTTCAGCAGACGTGCCAGTTCGGTCAGCTCTTCGCTGGCATCGCCCATGATGACGCCGCCACCGGTATAGATCACCGGACGCTTGGCGGCCAGCAGGAAATCGGTCGCCTTCTTGATCTGGCCGCTGTGACCGCGGTTGATCGGGCTGTAGGAGCGCATCTTGACGTGTTTCGGAAACTCGTAGGGGTAGCGCTCGGTCGGCGTGGTCATGTCCTTCGGCAGGTCGATGACCACCGGACCCGGACGGCCGCTCTGGGCAATATGGAACGCCTTGCGCACGATCATCGGAATATCTTCCGGGCGCTGGACGCTGAAGTTGTGTTTCACGATGGGACGGGAGATGCCGAGCATGTCGGTCTCCTGGAAGGCGTCTTCACCGATCAGATGGCTCATCACCTGCCCGGTGATCACCACCATCGGGATGGAGTCCATGAACGCGGTAGCGATACCGGTCACGGCATTGGTCGCACCCGGACCGGATGTCACCAGCGCCACGCCAGCCTTGCCGGTCGCACGCGCATAAGCATCCGCCATGTGAGTTGCAGCCTGCTCATGGCGCACCAGAATGTGCTGTACATCTTCCTGCTGGAACAGCGCGTCGTACACATGCAGCAACGACCCGCCCGGATAACCGTAGATGTACTCAACACCCTCGTCTTTGAGGGCGCGTACCACCATTTCTGCGCCTGAAAGTAATTCCACTGTTGTACCCTCTACTCAGCGCCGGCCACCTGCCGGCGAACTAACAGTTTCAGCGTTTCTGCAACGAGAACACGATCGGCCGCGGGGCAATCGTATTGCCTGCCGCGCCCTGCCCGCAGGCAGCGTTGGACCATGTTCGGTGCTGGCCAGATGAGGATCTCTTATCTGACAGACCTGTTCTGAGACTTAAGCCGGGTTGCGCTTAATAACCCCTTGTGACGTCGGGATTTCCTGCATGTCACAAGTCATGAAAATAGCCCGACATTCTCGCACCTTGACAAGCTGCGATCAACCGCCTACGACCATTGAACAAGAGCGAAGCCATGCGGGATATGGCCACTGGGCGTTGCCGGGCATTAGCGTTATAGTAGGCGCATGTCCACGTTCCACCTGCCGGAGAGCACACAATGAGCATTGCCGAGATCAAGAACAAGGAGCGCGTGATCAACGAGCTGCTGCGTTTTATCCGCAAGGTGCTGGTCGAGCCTGATATCAGCGAGAAAGCGCTGGAGATCGCTCGCAAGCACTTCAACGACAAGAACGCCGGCGTATTGATCGCCGAAGAGCTGTCATCCACCACCAACGTCAAGATTCCGCTGGAGCAGAGCGATGCCGACCGCCTGTTTCTGGAGCTGCTGATCGACGTGGTGCGTGACGAGAAGGCGCTGTACTGAGCCTTACTCGGGCACCAGCCACTCCACGCGCCACTGCCCCTCCCCCTGCTGCAGCGTTGTCTGCAGCCAGGGCGATACCGCCTCCAGTGTCACATCCAGCTGCCAGGGCGGGTTGATCAGCAGCATGCCGCTGCCATACATGCCGCGCTCACTGGCGGCGCCGGTCACTTCCAGCTCCGAGCAGAGGATATTGCGGATGCCGCTGGCCGCCAGTTCCGCCTTCATGTTCTGCCACAGCCCTGCCGGCAACAGCGGATACCAGATGGCAAAACAGCCATTGGGCCAGCGCTTGAACGCCTTGCCGACAAACCTTACCAGCTGTTGATACTCCTGCTTCACCTCGTAGGCCGGATCGATCAGCACCACCCCTCGGTTGGGTTTCGGCGGCAACAGTGACAGCACCCCTTCATAGCCGTCACGGTGGTGAACCGCCACCCTCGCATCGTCACGGAAAACGCGCTTGAGCGCATCGGCCTCGGCCGGGTGCAGCTCCATTACACTGATCTGATCGGCCTCACGCGCCATCTGGGCCGCGATCAGCGGAGAACCGGGGTATTGCTGAAGTGCCTCCGGGTTAATCGCTTCAACCTGCTCCAGATAGGGCCGTACGGCTTCCGGCACGGATTGCCGCCACAACCGGGCGATACCCTGCTGAAATTCACCGGTCTTGGCCGCCTGGTCGCCATGCAGGTCGTAGCGTGCACGGCCGCCGTGGGTTTCCAGATAGCTCCAGGGCTTGGCCTTGCGGTTAAGCGCCTGCAGCAGCAAAACCAGCGTCAGGTGCTTGTGAACATCGGCGAAGTTGCCGGCATGAAAGCCGTGCTGATAGCTGAGCATGGTGTGTCCTGATAGGGGATCAAAGCGTGTCTGGTCGGATCTGCGGAACCCGCAGATGACGGAACTGGTGTTTCAGCAAACTGGCGATCTGCTGCAGCGACTGGCGGTCGTGGCTGTACAGCACGGTGTCGCCGGATTCGGCATAGGGCCCCAGTGCACCCGGCAGGCCGGAGCCGACCTGAAACAGAGAACCGTTAGTCTGGCCACTGCACTCGAACTGACCGGGCTGAGCTGAATACACCCAGCTGCGCCCCTGCCAGCGCGGTGGCTGGTCGGCCCCGGTGTTGAAACAGATGCGCGCCCGTTTCAGTACCAGCGCATAGCCGGGCTGTCCACGATGCTGCAACTCGAACAGGTTCATCACACTGCCCTGCGCAACGCTGACAGCGACAAAGCCCCAGCGCCCTTGCGGGTGACTGAACAGCGCCAGCATCCGCTGAGGATCGCTGGTGTTGGCCGCGTTACGTGCCTGATACTGTTGCGACAGCAGCAGCGGGGCCGAGATGCGGTAGTAGGGGCCACTGAGATAGTGCTGAACCAATGCCTGCGCAAGCTGTACTTCAGCACGGCTGTCATACACCGGCACAATGGACAGCGACAAAGGCCTTACCGCCTGCGGTTCAGGTGTCGAGTCCGGTGGCGGTGCTGCACAGCCGCTCAGCAGCAGGGCAACGAGCAGGGCAAGTCGAAGTTTCATGGCTCAACGTACACTGGCAATGTATTTGGACAGATGCGCCAGCTTGTCCGGATCATCGTCCATAAAGAACACGTTCACGTCCACGTAGGCGGCATCCAGCTTCTGCTCCGTGGCCTGTATCGAGGTAATGAACCCGTTGATTCGCGCCACGCTGTCACCCGACAGTTGCTCAATATCCACAACCACCTGCTCCAGCACCTGCGGGAATGCGCCTTCATTCTTGATCACGACTTTCACTTCACGCAAGTTGAGATCCTTGATGGCACAGCGAAACGTCTGCTGACTGCTGCGCAGCTGGGCCAACCCCTTGGGCTTGGAGCGGGTCTTGGCACTGCTGTCTGACGGTGTCTTGCCCTTCTCCGCTTCCAGCATCGCCGCGGCGCGGGCCTGCTGTTCAGGGCTTAGCTGCTGACGCTTGTCCAGCGCCTTGACCATCTTCTGCACCAGTTGCTCGCGAGTAAACGGCTTACCCAGATAGTCATTGACCCCGGACTGAATCGCCTTGAGCACGTATTCGCGCTCACCACGGCTGGTCACCATCAAGAAGGGTGTCTGCTTGTACTCTTCCTGTGCGCGGGTCCATTGCAGCACTTCCAGCCCGCTCATCTCGGGCATTTCCCAGTCGCACAGGATCAGATCATAGCGCTTGTGGCGCATGGCCTGAGTGGCTTCGGCGCCATTCTCCACCGCCACCACACTGAAGTCGGGAAAGGCTTCCCGTACCATGGACGTGACTCGCTCCCGGATAAAGCGCGCGTCATCCACCACCAGAATATTGAGTTTGCTCATCGAACGCTGTTTTTCCATCAATGCTGCTGTCAGCCGACACTGTCCCACAAAGCGATCCGAGACTGAAGCCCCGGACCAGGGGTTGGCGCAAATAAACGACCGTTTCAGCCTTTAATCAGACAGGTAATACTCAACCGTCGAGACAACACGTACCTTCTTGATATGCGGATTGTTTCGGTCCCGCTCGCTGATGCTGAACTGCCCCTGCGAAGCCTGTCGGATCTTGCCCAGTCGGCTTTTCGAGTCGGCGGCAAACTTCTCTGCCACTTCACGGGCGTTGCGAGTAGCCTCTTCGATCATTTCCGGCTTGATCGCGTTCAGCCGAGTGAACAGATACTCGGTCTGGGACTGATAGTCTCCACCGGTCAATACAATGCCTCGCTTGCCAAGCTCCGGCAGCCGGTTCATCACGGCACGCACCGCTGCAATGTTTTCCGAGTACACCATGACCATGCGGCTGGCCACATAGCGGAACTCGGCCCGGTTGTCGCCGCCATATTGCTGAGCCGAACGGTCGGTAATGGCCGGTGGCGCATAGCTGATCTCGGCGGGCTCGATGCCGTTGGCCGTGAGGAACTCACGGATCAACCCTGCATTGCGATCCAGATCCGTATACAGCGACTCCAGATCGTTACTGGCCACGGCAAAGGCAATCGGCCAGATCACGATATCGGCCTGATATTCACGCTCGGACAGGCCCTTTACGATTACGGTACGATCCAGCTGTCTGTAATCCAGTGCCGCCTGCCCAAGCAGCATTCCCAGTGACGCCAGCCCCAGAAACAGGCACACACCCAGAATCAGCGCCGATGAGCGGTTCGTTGTCAGCATTCCTTACCTCCACGGATCCGATGAATCCGGCCGCCCCTCAGGACAGACCGGCCTTTGCTGCACGTGCCGCATGCAGTTTTTTGTAACTCTCGATCAGACGCAGATGCCTGTCCAGTCCTTCCAGTTTCATGCTGGTGGGCGTCAGGCCATGGAAACGTACCTCGCCCATGACAGAGCCGACAACGGCCTGCATCCGTTCTGCGCCGAACATGCGGGACAGGTTGGGCAGGAAATCATCCAGCTCCAGTTCGTCATCCAGCACCACCTCCAGCACCGCCTGCACGGCACGGTAGAACAGGCCACGTTCAACGGTATTGTCGTTGTACTGCAGGAACTGCTCCACCAGCTCCAGCGCCTCTTCATGGCGCTCCAGCGCCAGCATGATCAGCAGTCGCAGTTCCAGAATGGTGAGTTGGCCCCAGACTGTATTCTCGTCGAATTCCACGCCGATCAAGGTCCGAATGTCGGTGTAGACATCGAGCTGGCTCTCGTCCAGCCGCTCGGCCAGATCCGCCAGCGCGTCATCACTCAAACGGTGCAGATTGAGAATGTCTTCACGGTAATCCAGCGCCTTGTTGGTGTTGTCCCACACCAGGTCGTCCACCGGATATACCTCGGAGTAGCCCGGCACCAGAATACGGCAGACCGGCGCACCCAGGTCCTCATACACCGCCATGTACACTTCCCTTCCCATCTCGGCCAGGATGCCGAACAGGGTATCGGCCTCTTCCTGGTTGCTGCCGGAGAAGTTCCAGTGGCTGAAGTCATAGTCCGACTTCGCACTGAAAAAGCGCCAGGAGATCACGCCGGATGAGTCGATGAAGTGCTCGACAAAGTTGTTCGGCTCGGTCACGGCCAGACTGTTGAAGGTGGGCGGCTGGAAGTCATTCAGGCCTTCGAAACTGCGGCCCTGCAGCAGCTCGGTCAGGCTGCGCTCCAGCGCCACATGGAAACTGGGGTGGGCACCGAACGAGGCAAACACGCCACCGGTGCGCGGGTTCATCAGGGTCACGCACATCACCGGGAACCGGCCGCCGAGTGAGGCGTCCTTCACCAGCACCGGGAAGCCCTGTTCTTCCAGTGCACGGATGCCCTCGAGAATGTCGGGGTACTGTTCAAGCACTTCAAGCGGCACATCCGGCAGCGCCAGCTCCTGCTCGATGATCTCGCGCTTCACCGCGCGCTCGAAAATCTCTGACAGACACTGAACCTGCGCTTCCTGCAGTGTATTGCCGGCACTCATGCCGTTGCTGAGGTAGAGGTTCTCGATCAGGTTGGAGGGGAAGTACACCGTCTCGCCATCGGACTGACGCACAAACGGCAGCGCACAGATGCCACGGTCCACACGGCCCGAGTTGGTATCGATCAGGTTGGAGCCGAACAGCTCACCATCCGGGTTGTAAATATCCAGACAGTAATCGTCCAGAATACCCTCGGGCAGCGCGTCATCCGGCCCGGGCTGGAACCAGCGCTCGTTGGGGTAGTGCACAAACGTGCTGTTGGCGATGTCGTCGCCAAAGAACTGGTCGTTGTAGAAGAAGTTGCAGTTGAGTCGCTCAATGAACTCACCCAGCGCCGATGCCAGCGCGCTCTCCTTGGTGGCACCCTTGCCGTTGGTGAAGCACATGGGGGATGCCGCATCACGAATATGCAGCGACCAGACATGGGGCACGATATTGCGCCAGGAGGCGATTTCGATCTTCATGCCCAGATCCGCCAGAATCTGCGTCATGTTGGCGATGGTCTGCTCCAGCGGCAGATCCTTGCCCTCGATCCAGGTTGCGCCTTCGCCTTCCGGCTTGGCCAGCAGCAACGCCTGCGCGTCTTCATCCAGGTTATCCACAACCTCGATTTCAAACGTGGGACCGGTCTGCACCACCTTCTTTACGGTGCAACGGTCGATGGAGCGCAGAATGCCCTGCCGGTCCTTGTCGGAAATATCTTCCGGCAGCTCCACCTGAATCTTGAAGATCTGGTTATAGCGGTCTTCAGGATCAACAATGTTGTTCTGCGACAGGCGAATATTCTCGGTGGAAATATTGCGCGCGTTGCAGTACACCTTGACGAAATAGGCCGCACACAGCGCCGAGGATGCCAGGAAATAGTCAAACGGACCGGGCGCCGAGCCATCCCCCTTGTAACGGATCGGCTGATCGGCGATCACCGTGAAGTCGTCGAATTTGGCTTCGAGCCGGAGATTGTCGAGATAGTTGACCTTGATTTCCATGAGCGGGATACCGGATTGGAGTTGAGCAATGGGGCAAATGCCAAAGGGGTGACATTATCCAGTTTTTGGGGCCGTTCGTCTTGTGAATGGCTAACGTCCCTTGCCACCCAGCAGGCCGCCCAGCAAACCGCGCAGGATCTTGCGCCCCAACTGGCTTCCGACCGTACGTGCCGCCTGCTTGGCCATGGTTTCGACCATCCCCTGACGGCGCTTGTTGCCCCAGAGGAGGTCGCTGACCACCCCTTTGGACTCGGACGCTTCATACTGTTCGGGATTGGCTGCCGCCGTAACCGCCGCACTTTGAGCCGCGCGCTCGGCCAGAATCTCATAGGCCGACTCGCGGTTGACCGGCGTGTCATATTTATGCGCGACCGGGCTGCGCGCCAGCACGGCGGCATGCTCTTCCGCCGTGAGGGGGCCCATGCGACAGCGCGGTGGACAGATGAGCGTGCGCTCAACCGGCATGGGCACCCCCCCCTCTTGTAAGGTGGAAACAAGCGCCTCGCCCACGGCCAGCTGTGAAATCACCTCCGCCACATTCAGCCCCGGATTGGCTACAAAGGTTTCGGCAGCGGTTTTCACCGCTTTCTGATCACGCGGCGTGTAGGCACGCAATGCATGCTGAATGCGGTTACCCAGCTGCCCCAGAATTTCGTTCGGTATGTCATCCGGCGACTGTGAGCAGAAATAGATGCCGACACCCTTGGAGCGAATCATCCGCACCACCTGTTCCACCTTTTGCCGCAGCGCCGCCGGAGCGTCATCAAACAGCAGGTGGGACTCATCAAAGAAGAACACCATCTTGGGCCGCTCCAGATCCCCCACCTCGGGCAGGTTTTCGAACAGCTCTGACAGCAGCCACAACAGGAAGGTGGAATACAGGCGCGGTTTCAGCATGAGCCGGTTCGCCATGAGGATGCTGATCACGCCGCGACCGCTCATATCCGTGCGCATCAGGTCCATGATTTCCAGCGCCGGCTCACCCAGGAAGGCGGTACCGCCCTCGCGCTCCAGTGACAGCAGGCTGCGCTGAATGGCGGCAATGGACTGGGCACTGACCAACCCGTATTGAGCCGAAATATCCTTGCGATTGTCTGCCACAAAGCCCAGCAGGGCGCGCAAATCGTCAAGGTCGAGCAGCAACAGGCCCTGATCATCGGCCAGCTTGAAGGCCACCTCAAGAATACCGGTCTGGGTATCATTCAGCTCGAGGATGCGACTCAGCAGTGTGGGTCCGATCTCGCTGATGGTGGTACGCACCGGGTGCCCAGCCTGCCCGTACAGGTCCCAGAACAGCACCGGGCTCGCCTCGGTGGCAAAGCCTTCCATGCCGATTTTGGCGGCACGTTGCATCAGCCTGTCGCTGGGCTGACCGGCCATGGCAAGGCCCGACACATCGCCTTTCACATCCGCCATGAACACCGGCACGCCCATGCGTGAAAAGCCTTCGGCCAGCACCATCAGCGATACCGTTTTGCCGGTACCGGTGGCCCCCGCAATCAATCCATGTCGGTTGCCGTACTGGCCCAACAACCGTACCGGTTGCTCACCCTTGCCGATCAGTATGGTGTTCATGTGATATCCGCCTTCAGCAGAACGTATTGATATACAAGGCTTCCACCTTGTCCCGTGCCCATTGTGTGCGGCGCAGAAACTTGAGCGACGACTTGATGGACGGCTCGTTACAGAAGCAATTCACCTGAATCTCGTCATACAACCCTTCCCAGCCATAGTGCTCCACCAGGCGCGTCAGGATCTTTTCAAGGGTCAGGCCGTGCAGTGGATTGTTGGGCTGTGTTTGATTCATCGGTGGACCATCCTCTCACGTATACAAAACCATTCTTGCCGCTTTTCTTCACCCGGTACATGGCGCCATCCGCGGCCTTGAGCAATGACTCAAGATCCTCCCCGTCATCCGGGAAGCGCGCGATACCGATACTGGCGCTGATATGAGCCTCATGGCCGAGGGCATGGACCGGCTGTCCCAGCGTATCGAGAATGCGCTGGGCCATGGAAGTGGCATCCGCTTCTGTATTGCCGTGGGCAAAAAGCACCACAAACTCGTCACCACCGATGCGCGCCAACAGGTCCTCTTCCCGGGTCACCGCCTGCAGCCGGCGCGCCGCTTCACGCAGAACCTCATCGCCTGCCTTGTGGCCGAAACTGTCGTTGATCGACTTGAAGCCGTCCAGGTCAATGAACATCAGCCAGAGCACCTGCTGATGACGGTCCGCATGGGCCAGCTCGGCCTTGGCCGCCTCCTGCATGTAATGCAGGCTGTGGGCACCGGTCAGTGCATCCTTCATCGCAATATCATGCAGCTCGGCACGGGCGGACTCGACCGCCTCCAGCGCCTCGTACAGTTCGGTGAAGTCATACTCCACCACTAAAAAAAGAAAGTCGCCGTTGAGCGGATGGCGAGTACGGCGTATATCCAGACTGTGACGCCGGGGCCCCTCAACGGTCTGCATGATGAAGTCCCAGCGTCCCTCCTCGCCCGCCTGCACCCGCTTGAGGCAGGCGTGCCCCTGAGCCGGATCGGCAAAGCGCGCGACAAAGGCACACATGCCTTCGTCCAGCGACTGGTCGTACAAGTAGTTGTACGCGTCTGTTGCGGCAGGGTTTTCCACCACCGGATCGCCGTCCAGCGTAAAGGTGGTCGCCGGCACACGGGTATAGCGCATCGCCTCCATCAACAGCAGGTTCTCGGGCTGCTCGCCCATGTTCACCTGCTCGTTGATATAGGCAATGATGCCGCGATGCCGCTCCGGCCCCAACAACACCGCCCGATGCATCATCAGCAGCGTTTTCGGTTTGCCGTTCGGGTAGGTCGTCCAGGGATCAACCGTCAGACCATCACGCACGGCCAGCTCAAAGGTCTGAAGCGTCCGATCGCGCGCGCCCTGAGTATCGCCGGACAGGTCCTTGTCGATCAGTGCCTGCAAAGACTCCAGCCCCCAGAATTCTACCGCCGCCGAGTTGCCCCACCACCAGCCGTGCCTGTCGATATCAAACACCCACACCACATTGGGAATCAGCTCATAGAGCCGCAATTCCTCATGGGTTTCGATATGAACCAGGTGGCCGTATTGGCTTGAATTTGTCACGGTTGAACATCGACCTCGGCAGTACTGAACAGGCTTTCACTATATTAGCTCTGCTCAGCAAGCTCCACAGGAAATCCAGCCGGCTCACCGGGATACAGCACCGTCCCGGACAAATGCCATTTGGCAGCCTTTGGAGGATTTTCCCTATGCTACACTGAAGGCACTTGTTGCCTTCCGGAGGAATCTGCCTTGAGCCAGAATGCCCGAGAAAGCCAGGAAAAACGGGCCCAGCACCGCTATGGTCGCCAAATGCGTGAGCATGTTCTGGTCGAGTTTCGTGCGCTGTTCGCGGAGCACGCCGACTACGAAGATGACGAAGGCGTGGGGGCCCATGCGCTCTTACACGATGCCTTGAAGGCCCGAGCATCTGACATCCACCTTGACCCGTTTCCGACGCATTACCAGGTCCGCCTGAGGATCGATGGCGTCATGGTTGACGCCATGGACATTGAGATCAAACAGGGACAACGGCTGGTGCATCAATTCAAGGTGCTTGCCAGCATCGACCCCTTGCCCAGCATGACCTGCGATGAGGGCAGTTGCCGCTATGAGATCGAGCAACAGCCACTGGACTTGCGAATCACAACCGTGCCCTGTGTATCCGGCGATAAGCTTGCCATTCGCATGCTGTCACCGCCCGCAGCCATACAGGAAGTCCGGCAGCTTGGCATTCACAACCGGGGCGCCGAGTCGATTCGACGCTGGATGGACGCCAGCGGCAGCATGTTTCTGGTAGCCGGCCCGACAGGCAGCGGCAAAACCACCACGCTCTATGCCTTACTGCATGAGCTGAAGCTCAGCGACAGCCATGTTGTTACGCTGGAAGACCCGGTTGAATACGAAGTCCCAGGCATCAATCAGATTCAACTCAACCCGACGCACAACCTGACATTCGCCAATGGCGCCGAGGCCATGCTGAGGCTCGACCCGGACTACGTGCTAATCGGTGAAGTCAGAGATACCCCCTCGGCCCACGCGGCCATCAGCATTGCAACCAGCGGTCGGGCACTGATGACGACTCTGCACAGCCGTGATGCCGTCGGTACCGTCACTGCCCTGCGCAACCTGGGCCTGGACAATTTCGAAATCGCCAGCAACCTGGGGCTGGTCGTGGCGCAACGGCTTGTGCGCATGCTGTGCCCGGAGTGCAAAACCGAAGACGAGCCAGACGAGATGGAAAAAAAATGGCTTCAGGCGCACGGACGCGAAGTGCCGGCTCATGTCTGGCGCGCAAAGGGCTGCAGTGCCTGCAACACACTGGGCTATAAGGGCCGCATGGGGATCTTCGAAGTCTGGCAACCGACCGAGGATGACCTCGCCCTGATCCTCAGTCATGTAGACGAACATACCCTCCGCCATGCGCTTATCGAACGCGGCGAACAGCTCATGCTGGATGACGGCCTGGCCAAAGTCGAGGCAGGGCTGACAACCCTGCGGGAGCTGCTGCATACCGGCATCTTGCTGCCGGGAGAGTCCGAGAAGGTCAAAGCGCTGGATGTTAGCCAGCTTCGATAATTGGGTGGCTGTATCAGACGCCAAGAGGAGCTCCTTCCTCTTTGTCTGTGACACTTAAATAACTGTACCTGCATGAAGTACAGTCAGTTATGCTCTGCCAAGCCAGTACTGTGGACGCCGTCGGTCATGGGCTACGGCCAAAACCTGAAAGCCTTCAGGTTTCTGGCGGTAAATGATGGATAACGGAAATCGGTGAAGGGGCGCTCGACGAATATCTGGCTCCAACTCGATCTGCCACCCATTTGGGGACGTGCCGATCAATTTAGCCAGGGCCTCAAATTCCTCTATCAAGGCACCACCCAACCCGGAGACCTTCGATTCATAATAACCGACCGACTCCAGAAACTCGGCTTCCGCTGCCGGGTGAAAGTAATACTTCATTTGATCAGCGCTCGGGCCTTTCTCATAACCTCATCACTCGGTACCGCTTGCGCGGTGCCATCATCAAGCTCTTCTGCCCTACGGTGAGCCTCATGTAACCAATCGGCCCGCAGCTCTTCCTCAGAAGGCGCGTCCAAGCTCAATACCAGCCGGTGAATCAGCAGGGTTCTCTTCTCCTTTGGAAGATGCAGAGCCTCATCTTCAATTTGCTGGAAATTCATGAATGAAACCTCTCGTTCGTACCCTGATCATTCTGGCACGGAAAGATGCACTCTGCTACGAGGTAATCTGCATAACCCCGCGACAACCCGGAAATCTGGAGCAGCCCCAGAACTTTTGCCCCTTGTGTTCACCCTTTTTGGATTCGCGCAGCACCATATCACTGCCGCACTTGGGGCAGGCCACCGCTTCTTCCTTGGCTTCTACAATGCTTTTCACATGCTTCACATGCTGGCGATGGGTCGAAAAGGTGCGGGGATATCGGCCCGACTCAATCTGACGGACGATTTCATCAACATGAGCTTCGGCAATGACCGGCTCGGTTTTCGACTTGATGTAGCCAACATAGCCCAAACCGCGGGTGACGTTATCCGGCATGGGAGTTTTGAAGGTGCTGTCGCCGATAAAAACCACGACTGAGTGCAACTGGTTCTCTTCAAGCCCGAGCAGCTGCTCCAGTGCCTTCACATGCTTGTAGTTCTGGTGCAGCGGGTTCTGAAACTTGCTGGAGTGTTTGAATATCTTCTGCGTCCACTGCTTCTGGTGCTGGCCACCAAAAATCCAGCCCTTCATGTTCTTCGTTTCAACCACGAACACGCCATACACTGACACAATCACATGGTCGATCTGAGTGGAGCCCTCACCGGCGGGCAGGGTCACGTTCTTGATCAGTCGATAGTGTTTTTGGTCAAGCAGATGCTTGGCTGACAGATTGACAATCAACTCGCCCATAACGCCCTTGAACCAGGATGATTTGAGTACCACAGCCAAAATCGCAAGCGGAATCAGATACCAGAGTGCGCTGAATACCTGGCTGATTATTGGGATAAAGTCCATCTCGTTTTCGTCCTATGTTTCCTGGCGCTTCTATGAATACCAAAACTGATCAATAGCGGATATGAAAAATTAAAATTCAATATTATCCTTTTTACGTTATCGCTCCCTCAGCTCCAATAAAGCCTGAAAGCAGTATTATCACAAGACCTGCCAATTGCAGAAAGAATGGATTCTTTGCTTCTGACCAGTGCAAGATTAGATATATGATTGAAACAGGGGATACCAAAAGACAAGCCAGTCCCCAAATAATACTGGTTTTAAACGCCGCAATCAGGAAACCAATTCCGCCTATAATAACTATGAAAATACCAATATATGCCAAAATTTCCATTTAATTTACATCCTTTCATTTCTTTATAAATGACTGTCCATAACACTTCACTGACAATCCCATGAAACTCATGCCAGCCACTGGTACAAACCAATTCCGCCTAAAACCGGCATAATGACCAAGAGAGCCAGCACACCCAGGCAACCACGCCCCTGACTCTGCATCGATCCCTGCTCATTCCTCGGGTTGTCCTTGAGCCATTGATGGTGGCAAGCTCCACAATAGAGCTTGGTGAACCCATTATTCCAAGCCTGGATGACGCGTGCATCATACTCCGCCATTTTGCGGCAACGTGCGCATTGAAACGATTTTTCTTTTGGCTTTTTCTGACGGTTCAGAATAAAGAAAGCAATAACCGCCGGGATAACAAAAGGCCAACTGCTCTCAATTGTAGCTGTGCGATACAATTCAAAGCCGGCGGCAGCAATCGATACCACAGCAACCAGTATTGCAATGTAATCAACCATGTTTTTATTCGGGGGCTCGACTTTTTCTGGGCGTTTTCCTGTCAATGCACCCGAGCTTTTCTTGACACCTTCGATCACGACACCTTTGGCTTTAAGCCTTTGCTGTGAGTCACGCATTGACTCGTACAGGACTCGATCGCCGATTTGGGGCCTCCTGGCATCAGTCTTGATGCTGGAAACGTGGAAAAAAACTTGCTCAGAGCCGTCATCAGGCTGTATGAACCCAAAGCCCTTATCATCCTTCCACTGGCTGACTTTACCTTTCATGAGTTCTAACCACTCTCTGCTAGACTAAAACTACTCAACGCCGCGTTAAAGGCCTAAAAAATCGTGTATTTTTAGGTTCCAGTGAGAAAAGCTAACTATTTTCAATTTTTTGTTAGCCTTTTTTATACGCATTACGAATTTCCTTAGAAACGAAGGTATATTTTGACACCTCGTCGATAATTTCAGGATGTAGCCAAAATGGGGAATTTTCTCCCATGAAATTTCTTTTCATAAATACGGATTTTCTATTAGATGCTGAATAATACAGGTTGCACCATACCAAATCAGGCCTAGCCCTAGAGTTTCTATTTCCCAGAACTTCTTCAATGAATCCACCAAGCACAAGAGTGTTTTCTTTTGTTGGCGCATCAATTAACTTTATCTTTTCCTGTTTTTTATAATCCACCGATACAAACATATTATCGGAATAGATATAGATCGTATCATTACAATATCGTCGCAACTCCCAAACAGCTCGATCTAACATTGCTAGTTCGCAGTCATTAATAAACCAAGACACCTCTAAATATCGAAACCGTGCTCCAAAATATTCTAGCCGATTAATAAATTTTTTCGTTTGTTCAGATAATATTATATCCACCTTATCAGCGATAAGATCTAAAGATCTTTGCACCTCATGTTTTACATCATTTTTTGGTCGTGGTACACGAGTAAGAATTGAAATGCATTTGGCATATTTTTCGAGTGCATGTAATGCCGACCAGTGAAATTGAGGAAACAAATCTGCCCTATAAGCCATACGAGCATGAATATAGTCCTTATCAGCAGTATCCCGAAAGGCTCTTAACGCAAAGCTGTTTACTTTTTGCATGAGACTCAGCGACATGACTATCCTCAACTTTGACTAACGCCCGCAGCACGCGCGGTTTTGTAGTGTAGGCGAAGCCGGAACGAAAAAGCCGTCGCCGTGCCTGCGATTGTTATGTTTATTGGCCAAACCGTTGCTCACAGGCTGGGCACTTGTACTTTCCAAAGCTGCGAAATGTACCAGTAACTTCAGTGAGTAAAGAAAGCCGATTGCTTGATGAGTAGCAGTTAGAGCAAAATGGGCCTTCCGGCTTTCCCTCTTGAGCTTCAGCTAGGTAGTAATAACCATCTCGAAAAACAACTTCATCTTGCCTCGCCAAGGCTGACTCGAGATCTTTTATGGTCCGCTTTAACTCGAGATTCTCATCTTGAGCCTCTACTAGCTGAACTTTAACTTCAGACATAGCTTCAAGAAGCTCTGCAATTTTCAGTTTTACTTCAGCATCTTTTATCGCCGATGTGGCTCCCTTGAGATCCTTAGCTATGTCTATTGCGACCTTTATTGAGCTTATCCCTGCTGATATCGCACCAAAATCTGGCATAGATCGTAACTCCTAGTAAACATAACAGCCTATTTATGAGGTAAACCTCATAATAATTATTAGCGGGTATACCTTATAATTTCCTCACCATCACATAACCAGCTGATAAGTAAGGATTAAATTTTAAAAGCACAGCCAAAAAGGTACATCCGCTCGACAGGAGCGTGTTCAGCGGGTAGGGCCTGTGAAGGCAGCCATGAGGGCATACGAGGTAAACATGGGCGGGTTAAAGCCATCCCTGATACTCCTTCATTACGTGCTGAACGTCGCCGTGCTTGCACTGATCTGCACGGTACTCCCTGTCATCCATGCACAACACTATAGCCAGCCCGATCCGAACTGACTACTCAACCTGAGTAAAATTTTAACCATTGAAATCCACGTCCCAACCAGGGGGAGTGTGTCTGACGGGTCTGGGTCGTGCGGCGGTGGTGGGCTTTGAGCTGAAGGGGCAGACAGCCCCGGTTGGGGCAGGCGCGCAGGAAAGTCGCTGCCTGCCCGGTGTGGATATCCTGTTTCCTGTTGTGTTACATCCCGGTGGCGTTCAGCAGCATTCGCATGGCTTCAGCCATTTTTTTCTGGGCGTCGTCATGGTTGCCGGCATTGTGCGCGGCCATGCCTTCCTCGTGCAGTTGCATGACCTTAGTGCGCACCTCGTCGCTCACCTGGATGTTCGCCAGTCCCTTTTCGATCGCCTGGCCATCCAGTGGGCAGTGGAATGCCAACGCCGGGGCCGACAGTGCGGACGCTACCAGCGCCGTTGCGAGCATGGTTTTGATTCTGGACATGATTCACCTCCATTCGCGTGATGTTCACCCGCTGAGTGTAGTCCAACTGACCCATGCCCGCTTTGGTGCTGTCTCGACGTGGCAGCCGTTACCTGAAGGTAAACTCTCCGGCCTCCACGTCCACCGCGATCTCGCGGCCGGGCTCGTACTCGCCGGCCAGCAGCCTCTGCGCCAGCGGGTTTTCGATCCACTGCTGGATCGCCCGCTTAAGCGGACGGGCGCCGTAGATCGGCTCGAAGCCCACGTCCACCAGCTTGTCCATGGCGGTGCTGGTGAAGGTGATGCTCAGCTCACGCTCAGCCAGCCGCTTGCGCAGGCGGTCCAGCTGGATTTCGGCGATGCCGGCCACCTGTTCCTTGCGCAGGCTGTGGAATACCACCACCTCGTCGATACGGTTGATCACTTCGGGGCGGAAGTGGGTACCCACAGACTCCATTACCGCCTGTTTCATCAGGTTGTAGTCGTCGTCATCGCTGTAGTTCTGGATCAGGTCAGACCCCAGGTTGGAGGTCATCACCACGATGGTGTTGCGGAAGTCCACGGTGCGGCCCTGGCCATCTGTCAGGCGGCCGTCTTCCAGTACCTGCAGCAGGATGTTGAACACATCCGGGTGCGCCTTCTCCACCTCGTCCAGCAGCAGCACCGAATACGGTTTGCGGCGCACCGCTTCGGTCAGGTAGCCGCCCTCTTCGTAGCCGACATAGCCCGGAGGCGCACCGATCAGGCGTGCGACGGAGTGCTTCTCCATGAACTCGGACATGTCGATGCGGACCATGGCGTCTTCGGTATCGAACAGGAAGCTGGCCAGCGCCTTGCACAGTTCGGTCTTGCCCACCCCGGTCGGGCCGAGGAACAGGAAAGAACCGTTGGGGCGGTTGGGGTCCGACAGACCGGCACGGGAGCGACGCACAGCGTTGGACACGGCCACCACCGCTTCGCTCTGCCCCACCACGCGCTGGTGCAGGGCGTCTTCCATGCGCAGCAGTTTTTCGCGCTCGCCTTCCAGCATTTTGCTGACCGGGATGCCGGTCCAGCGGGCGACTACTTCGGCCACTTCCTCTTCGGTCACCTTGTTGCGCAACAGCTTGTGCTCCTCCGCCTGCTGCTCGGTGCTGTCGGCGGCCTGCAGCTGTTTTTCCAGCTCGGGAATGCGGCCGTACTGCAACTCGGACATCTTGGCCAAGTCACCAGCGCGGCGTGCCTGTTCCATCTCGACACGGGCCTGATCAAGCTGTTCCTTGATCTGCTGCGAGCCCTGCAGGCTGGCCTTTTCGGCCTTCCAGACTTCGTCGAAGTCGGAATACTCTTTTTCCAGCTTGCTGATGTTGTGCTCAAGCTCTTCCAGACGCTTGCGCGATGCCTCGTCTTTCTCTTTCTTCAGCGCTTCGCGTTCCATTTTCAGCTGGATCACGCGACGGTCGAGACGGTCCATCTCTTCCGGCTTGGAGTCCATCTCCATGCGGATGCGCGAGGCGGCTTCGTCGATCAGGTCGATCGCCTTGTCCGGCAGCTGGCGGTCGGTGATGTAACGCTGGCTCAGCTTGGCCGCGGCGATGATCGCCGAGTCGGTAATATCCACACTGTGGTGAATTTCGTAGCGCTCTTTCAGGCCGCGCAGGATGGCGATGGTGTCCTCTTCGGACGGTTCATCGACGATCACCTTCTGGAAACGGCGCTCCAGCGCGGCGTCTTTCTCCACGTACTGACGGTACTCATCCAGCGTGGTGGCACCGACACAGTGCAACTCGCCACGCGCCAGCGCCGGCTTGAGCATGTTGCCCGCATCCATGGCCCCCTCGCCCTTGCCGGCGCCGACCATGGTGTGCAGCTCGTCGATGAACAGGATGATCTGCCCTTCCTGTTTCGACAGTTCGTTCAGTACCGCTTTCAGGCGCTCCTCGAACTCGCCGCGGAACTTGGCCCCGGCAATCAGCGCGCCCATGTCCAGCGACAGCACCTTCTTGCGCTTGAGGCCTTCGGGCACTTCGCCGTTGACGATGCGCTGCGCCAGCCCTTCGACGATGGCGGTCTTGCCCACACCGGGCTCACCGATCAGGACCGGGTTGTTCTTGGTGCGGCGCTGCAGCACCTGAATGGTGCGGCGAATCTCGTCATCACGGCCGATCACCGGGTCCAGCTTGCCGGACTCGGCGCGCTCGGTCAGGTCGATGCAGTACTTGTCCAGCGCCTGTCGGGTTTCTTCCGCATTGGGGTCACTCACGCTGTCGCCTCCGCGCATGTTGTTGATGGCGCTTTCCAGTGACGAACGGTTCACGCCGCAGTCCTTCAGAACCTTGCCGGCATCGCCCTTGTCGTCCAGCATCGCCAGCAGCACCAGTTCACTGGCGATGTACTGGTCGCCGCGCTGTTGCGCCAGCTTGTCGGTCAGGTTGAACAGACGGGCCATGTTCTGGGACAGGCGGATCTCGCCATCGGGGCTGCTGACGACCGGCAGACGATCCAGTGCTTCGCCCACTTTGGCGGTCAGCGTCATCCGGTCGGCACCGGCCTGACGCAACAGCGGCGCCACCGAACCGTTCTGCTGCTGCAGAAAGGCGGCCAGCAGGTGGATCGGCTCCATCATGTTGTGGTCCTTGCCGATCGCCAGTGACTGGGCATCGGACAGGGCTTCCTGAAGTCGTGAGGTAAATTTGTCGGGTCGCATGAGGTCTCCTGTGGATCTCTCGGTGCCGCTGGTCCGACATCTCAGGGTCAGACGGTTCGGCTGTTTCTGTTACCCCTATAGATAGGGGCCAGCAGGGACGGCTTCAAGATCTGACGGCAATTAAATTAGTTATTTCTTATACAGCAGTACACTTTTCTTATTTCTGTAATAGCACACTGCTACAACATTGCGCTGTCGATTTGTCCTATCGCAGTAACCCAACACAGGAACCGTGACATGAGTCAGCACGAACGTTTTGATCCCGAAGATCACCCGGAACTGGAACAGACCGATTTTGACCGCATGACGGCGAAAGGCATCAGCCGCCGCAACTTTCTGCGTGGTGGAGCCGCGGCCATGGGCCTGTTCCTGGCCGCCAGCCCGCTGGCACAGGCGGTTGCAGCCGTTACCCGCCCAGCGCCCAGCAAACTGATGGGGTTCAAGGCCGTACCGGCCAGCACTGCGGACACCTTTGTGGTGCCCGAAGGCTACGTGGCCAAGCCACTGATCGCCTGGGGTGATCCCATCCTCAAGGGTGCACCGGCGTTTGACGAATCCGGTAACCAGAACGCGGCGGCCCAGGCCGGGCAGTTTGGTGACAACACCGACGGCATGAGCTTCTTCCCGCTGAGCGAAGACCGTGCGCTGCTGGCGGTAAACAATGAATACACCAACCCGGAATACCTGTTCGCCCATCAGGGCAAGCAGGACCTGACCGCCGATGAGGTGAAGAAGTCCCAGGCGGCGCACGGCGTGTCCATCTTCGAAATCCGCCGCAACGCCAAGGGCGAGTGGCAGGTGAATCGTGAGTCCGACTACAACCGTCGCATCACCGCTTACACCCCCATGGAGCTGACCGGCCCGGCCGCTGGCCATGCGCTGATGAAAACCGCTGCCGACCATTCCGGGCGCAAACCGCTGGGCACCTTCAACAACTGCGCCAACGGCCAGACCCCCTGGGGTACCTACCTGACCTGCGAAGAAAACTTTCATGGTTACTTTGCCTCGGCCCAGGATAAGGTCGAGTTGCCGGTACGCGATGCACGTTACGGTCTGAAAGCCACCAACCGTGAGTATCAGTGGTACCGCCATGACGAGCGTTTCGATCTGGCCAAACATCCCAACGAGCCGCACCGCTTTGGCTGGGTGGTCGAAATTGATCCGATGGACCCGAATGCCACGCCGAAGAAGCGCACCGCACTGGGCCGTTTCAAGCATGAAAATGCCGCTCTCACCATCGACCCGTCCGGTCATGTAGTGGTGTATCTGGGCGATGACGAGCGCGGCGAGCACCTGTACAAGTTCGTCTCCAGGGCCAAGTACAATCCGAACAACCAGCAGGCCAACCGTGATCTGCTGGAAGAGGGCACCCTGTACGTGGCGCGCTTCTCCGCCAACGACGGCGAAATCAAGGGCCAGGGCGAGTGGATTGAGCTGACTCACGGCAAGAACGGCCTCACCGCCGAGAACGGCTTTGCCGACCAGGCGGAAGTGCTGATCTTTGCCCGTGAAGCCGCCACGCAGGTAGGCGCCACCACCATGGACCGCCCGGAGTGGGTGGCTGTTCACCCGGACAACAAGGCGGTGTTCTGCACCCTGACCAACAACAAGAACCGCGGCACGGATGGCCAGCCGGTGGGCGGGCCGAACCCGCGTGCCAAGAACAACTACGGTCAGATCGTGCGCTGGTGGCCGCATCAGGGCAGCCATGTGGACAGCCGCTTTGACTGGGACCTGTTCGCCATGGCCGGCAACCCGACCGTTGCCGAAGGCCTCTACGCCGGCAGTGACAACATCACTGCCGACAACATGTTCAACAGTCCGGATGGTCTTGGTTTTGATGACGCCGGTCGACTCTGGATTCAGACCGACGGCAAGTACAGCAACGAGGGCGAGTTTGCCGGCATGGGCAACAACCAGATGCTTTGTGCCGACCCGCAGACCGGCGAAATCCGCCGCTTTGCCACCGGCCCCATCGCCTGCGAGATCACCGGTCTGGCGTTCTCACCGGATCAGCGCACCGTATTCATCGGTGTGCAGCACCCGGGCGAAGAGCTGGCTCCGTCCCACTTCCCGGGCGGCGGCAACAGCAAGCCGCGCTCCACCATTATGGTGGTCCAGCGTGAAGATGGCGGCATCATCGGCGCCTGATCAGGCTTCAATGTAATCGAAAAGGGCTGGCCGAAAGGGTCAGCCTTTTTTTTCGATCCAGATCAGGCTGGCCATGCGACCGGTAACGCCATCGCGTCGGTAGGAGAAGAACAGATCCTGCTGGGTGAAGGTGCAGTACTCGCCGCCACTGATGGCAGTGACACCGGCTTGAGTGAGGCGCTGCCACGCCAGCTGATACAGGTCTGCCAGCCAGCGGCCGGGGTGCAGCGGTGAGGGTACGAATGCCTGTTCGGCCGCGGGCATCCGCTCACAGAAGGCCGCACGCACCTCGGGTCCGACCTCGAAGGCCAGCGGTCCGATGGCCGGCCCCAGCCAAACCTGAACCCGCTCGGGTGTTTCAAAGCAGTCCAGCGTGGCCTCCAGCACACCATTGAGCAGGCCGCGCCAGCCGGCATGGGCCGCGGCAACACGCTCACCGACCGGATCGGCAAACAGCACCGGCAGGCAGTCTGCCGTCAGCACGGTACAGGCCACGCCGGGGGTCGAGCTCCAGCAGGCATCGGCTTCCTGCACCTGACCATCCGCCCTGGCCTCGACCACCCGAACACCATGCACCTGAGACAGCCATTGTGGCTTCACATCGCCCAGCGACTGCTGCAGTTGCCAGCGGTTGGCGGCAACGGCCTCAGGCGGGTCACCAACGTGGTCTCCCAGATTGAGCGACGCCCAGGGGGACTGGCTTACGCCCCCGATACGCGTCGTGGCAAAGGCTCCCATGGTGTCAGGCAGGGACCAGTCAGGCCGGATCAGCTTCATAGTTCGTAGTCGTATTCCTGTGCGTCCTTTTTCAACACCGCCAACAGCTGCTGCATGTCCTCAGGCAGGTCAATCTCCCAGGACATCAGCTCGCCACTCTCGGGATGGTACAACTCCAGCTTTTTGGCATGCAGCGCCTGACGACGAAACCCCTTCAGCACACGCTGCATGGCCCCACTGGCTCCCTTGGGCATGCGGAAGCGTCCACCGTAGAGCGGGTCACCGATCAGAGGATAGTTGATGTGTGCCATGTGTACACGAATCTGATGGGTACGTCCGGTTTCCAGCTTGAGCCGAATATGGGTATGGGCACGGAACTTCTCCAACACCCGGTAGTGGGTAATCGCTTCCTTGCCAACACCGACCACCGCCATTTTCTGTCGGTTCTTGGAGTGCCGCCCCATCGGCTCATCCACACAGCCACCGCCGGTCATGACACCATTGACCACCGCCTCGTATTCACGCCCCATGCTGCGTTCCTGCAGCTGGGCCACGATATCGGTCTGGGCAGCGATGGTTTTGGCCACCACCATCAAACCGGTCGTGTCCTTGTCCAGACGGTGTACGATGCCGGCACGCGGCACCTGAGCGATATCAGGGCAGTGGTGCAGCAGTGCGTTCATCAATGTGCCACTGTCATGCCCGGCCGCCGGGTGCACAACCAGCCCGGCAGGCTTGTTGATCACCATGATCGAATCATCTTCGTAGATGATATCCAGCGGGATCTCCTCACCGGCATGATGTTCGATACGCTGCAGCTCGGTCTTGACCTTAATCCGCTCTCCCCCGTTGAGCTTGTCACGGGGACGGATCACCTTGCCGTCGACGGTCAGAGTCCCTTCCTTGATCCAGCCCTGCAGGCGGGAACGGGAGTAATCGGGGAACAGCTGCGCGACGGCCTGATCCAGTCGCATTCCGAACATTTCGGCCGGTACCTGTGCTTCTAACTCTAACTGTTCTGACATCAATATGATTCTTAATCGGCGGATGTTTTGGCATGGGCTCCGGTTATGTTTAAATAGGCCGGAAACTATCTGGCCAGTATAACCGAATCCGGCCAGTCACGCCGAATCCGGCTCCCAGCATCAGGAACGATCAACATGCGACCCTTGAAAATATTGGCTACTCTGGCGCTTTTCAGCCTGCTCTCCGCCTGCTCATGGTTTGGAGGCGACAAGGTGGCCCCGGACGTGCCGGAGCAGCAGCTCTATGACGAGGCCCTCAGCGCCCTGGAAGCCGACAACTACAGTCTGGCGGTTGAAAAGCTGCAGCTGCTGGAAGCCCGCTATCCGTTCGGCCGCTACTCTGAGCAGGCCCAGCTGGAGCTGATCTATGCCTACTTCCGCAACTATGAGCCGGAGTCGGCTCGTGCCGCCGCCGACCGTTTCATCCGTCTGCACCCGAACCATGACAATATCGACTATGCCTACTATCTCAAGGGCCTGACCGCCTTCGAGGAAGACCGCTCCTTCTTCGAGAAGTACCTGCCGATCGATGTGAGCCAGCGCGACCCGGGTGCGGCGCTTGAGTCGTTCGAAAGCTTCTCCACGCTGCTGAACCGCTATCCGCAGAGCGAGTACGCGCCGGATGCCCAGAAGCGCATGCAGTATCTGAAAAACCGTCTCGCCACCTACGAGATCCATGTCGCGTCCTACTACATGCGCCGTCAAGCATGGGTAGCCGCTGCCAACCGTGGTCGCTACGTGGTTGAGAACCTGCAGGAAACCCCGGCCGTTCCCGATGCGCTGGCGATCATGGCAGAGGCCTACACCGAGCTGAACATGCATGATCTGGCCAACAATGCGCTGGAGGTACTGAAGCTGAACTACCCGGACTACCAGATCCGTCCGTTCAAGCAGAAGAGTGCGACCCTGCTGCAGGCGGCCAGTTTTGGTCTGATGGGTGGCGATGTGCCGGCCGAGCCCGCACGCCCCATCCCCGCTTCCGAGCGCCTGCGCGCAGAAGCCCGAGAGCGAGCCGATGCTGAAGAGAAAGCGAACGAACGCTCTCTGTTCAGTCGCATGACCTTCGGCGTGTTTGATGACGAAGAGGAAGGCACTCAGGCGGAGTAAGCGTTCGCCTGGCGTCTGATAAGCAAAAGGGCCCGCGGATGCGGGCCCTTTGCGTTATGGCAGCGGTTCAGATACCGGCTTTCCAGCCCGACGTGATCGGGTAGCGGCGGTCACGGCCAAAGCCGCGCTGAGTCACACGGGGCCCGATCGGGGCCTGACGGCGCTTGTATTCGTTGATGTCCACCAGACGCAGCACCCGGTTCACATCTTCTTCCGCAAAGCCTTCTTCAATGATGGCACGGGCGGAGTAGTCCCGCTCCACGTAGAGCTCCAGAATGCGGTCCAGCACGTCATAGTCCGGCAGGCTGTCCTGATCGGTCTGATCCGGTGCCAGTTCGGCCGATGGCGGACGGTCAATCACCCGCTGCGGAATGACCGGGGACAGGCTGTTGCGGTAGCGGGACAACCTATAGACCTGAGTTTTGGGAATGTCCTTGAGCACATCAAAACCGCCAGCCATATCGCCATACAGAGTGGAATAACCCACGGCCATTTCACTCTTGTTGCCGGTGGTGAGTACCAGATAGCCCTTCTTGTTGGAGATGGCCATCAACAGTACACCCCGGCAGCGGGCCTGCAGGTTTTCTTCGGTGGTGTCGGGATTCAGCCCCTCAAACTGAGGCGCCAGCTGCTGCATGAAGCTGTCATACAGCGGCTCGATGGAGATCACATCGTACTGAATGCCCAGCGCCCGCGCTTCGGCTTCGGCGTCTTCAAGGCTCATGGAGGAGGTATAGCGGAACGGCATCATCACAGCCTCAACCCGCTCAGGCCCCAATGCATCCACCGCCACGGCCACCGTCAGGGCCGAGTCGATGCCCCCCGACAGCCCCAGCACCACGCCTCGAAAGCCGTTCTTGTTCACATAGTCACGCACGCCCTGTACCAGTACCTGATACACCAGTGCGTCACTGTCCGGCTCGGGCACACTCGCCTGTTCCGGAGTCAGTACGGCGGAGGCCGGGTCAAATGTGCAGCTGTACAGTGCCTCTTCACAATGGCCCCCCTGGAACACCACCTCACCCTGTGCCGATGTCAGCATGGAGCCGCCGTCAAACACCAGCTCGTCCTGACCACCAACCAGATTCAGATACACCAGCGGGCGCTCCAGCTGCTGTGCACGCTGTTTCAGCACATCGCGACGCTGGGCCGGCTTGCCAACATGGAACGGCGACGCATTCAGGCTCAGCACCAGATCCGCGCCGGCGCTCTTAAGCTGTTCAACCGGCCCGGTGTGCCAAATATCTTCACAAATACTCAGGCCGATTCTGATGCCCTTGTGCTCGAACAGCCCGGGCTCATGGCCGGCGGCGAAGTAACGCTTCTCGTCAAACACCTGAAAGTTCGGCAGACACTGTTTGGCATACTCATGCACCAGCTCACCGTCACGGATCACGCCAGCCATGTTGTAAAGCGCCCCATCGCGGTAGCGTGGATAGCCCAGTACCAGCGTAATGCCCTGCACCGCATTCAGAATACGCTGTAATGCTTCTTCAACGCGCAGTTCAAGGCTCGGGCGCAACAGCAGGTCTTCGGGTGGATAGCCGGTCAGCGCCAGCTCGGGAAACAGCACGAGATCCGCGTTCAGCTCATCTCGTGCCTTGAGGGCCGTATCGATGATACGGCCCGTATTGCCGGGGATATCTCCCACCAGCAGGTTCAGCTGGGCCATGACGACCCGGATCGGTGTGCTCATCTCTCTCCTGCAACTGCTCAGAGTGCCTGTAAACGTCCAGCAGGAGAGTATGCCTCAGGATTGATGACGGGTGAACGCTCAAGCAGAAGATCGCTCAGAAGACGTGTGGACGCCGGCGCCAGCACCAGTCCGTTGCGGTAGTGCCCGGTATTCAGGTGCAGCCCCTTCCAGCCGGGGACAGCGCCGATGAAGGGGATACCCTCTGGCGAGCCCGGACGCAGGCCGGCCCAGTGATGCTCAACTTCGTATTCAGCCAGCTCTGGCACGATACGGGTAGCGGTATCGAACAGGGAGCGGCTGGCCTCTTCGGTGGTCTGCTTGTCAAAGCCCACATGCTCCAGGGTGCTGCCCACCAGCACACGGCCATCGTTGCGCGGTATTACATAACGCCCTTCCAGCATTACCACACGGTTGACCAGCCCGACCGGCGCTCGGAACACCATCATCTGGCCGCGTACCGGCTCTACCGGCAGTTTGAGCCCCAGGGAGGCCAGCAGCTCACCACTCCAGGCGCCACCGGCCAGAATCACCTCGTCGGCCTGATGCTGGCCACGTGCCGTTTTGACGCCTGTCACCCGCTCGCCAAAGGTGGTAAAGCCGACCACTTCCGTGTCTTCGTACAGGGTCACGTTGGGGTGTTTCTGCACGCTTTCGCGCAGGGCGCGGCCAAGTCGCGGGTTACGAATGCTGGCCACTTCCGGCATCCATATCCCGGATTCGAAGCCGGGGGCAAGGTTCGGTTCGGTTTCGTAGATGAACGGGGCTTCCACGCGCGTCAGCGGGCGGTGGTAGCGCTGCGCCCAATCCAGTGCGCGCTGCTCCTCGTCAGGGTCCACGCTGACCATCAGCATGCCTTTCTGGCGCAGCTCGGGATCACAGCCCGTTTCCGAATGCAGGTCTTCAGCCAGATGCACGTAGCTGCTCTGTGACCAGAGTGCCAATGCCGTCACTTCGTCGCTGTAGCGCCAGGGGTACAGCGGTGACACGATACCGCCGCCGGCCCAGGAGGCTTCACGGGCACACTGGCCGCGCTCGATCAGTTTCACCTTGGCACCGGCCTGCGCCAGCAGGCGGGCGGTCATCAGGCCGATAATGCCGGCACCGGCTATCAAAAAGTCGGACATGGAACGACGCTCCCTTGTTACGTCTTATGATCAGGCCCCATCCCGATGGAACCCGTTTCGCTTCAGGGGTTTATCACTTCAGTACGCACACGGCCCAGCAATGAGACCACCACCCGGTGCTCGACGGCCGTCCCGGGCGTCTGCAAGGCAAAAGTGCCATTGGAGCCGCCCAACGCCGTGCCGTCAGGTTGGTAGACCAGCGAATCACCCCGATTCCAGATTATGTTCACAGCACTGTGAAAGTTTGCAACGTAAAACACTGTTTCGCCCGCGCCAACAATCCGGTCCTGATCCAGATCAACAAACAGCAGTCCACCTCGCCACTGTCGCTGACCAACACGACTGGTGCCGGCACACTGAAGTCCATCAAGACTGCGACAGAGTGTTACGCGATGATTCCGCGTCAGCGCTTCCGAGCGTGCACTGGCGAGTAAAGAGCGAATATCGGTCTGCGCCGATCCAAGCCGGCTGGACGCAAGCAGGGCATGAACGCTGCCGGGGCCAATGGCCACAATAATGCCGATAATGGCAATTGCCAGCAGACATTCCACCAGTGTCAGCCCCTGCTGGAATGCAGAAGCGGTTGAGGTACGATCATCCATGATCCTGTCTCATGCGGTGTATGTTTCAGGGACCCGCCTCTTCCTGAAGCAAGCCCCTACAGACTGAACACCATGCCTCCGGGTGTCAAGCCGCCTCGACCGACTCTACCTGCACTTCGAAGATCAGCGTCTTGCCGGCCAGTGGGTGGTTGAAGTCAACGGTCACCTTCTCTTCGTTGAACTCGGTGATCATGCCCGGCAACTCGCCCCCCGGTTCCTGAAACGACACGACGAGACCAGGCTCAAGCGCCATATCCTTGAACTGGCTGCGCGGCAATACCTGGATGTTCGACGGATTGTGCATGCCAAACCCGCGCTCAGGCGCAATGGTCAGCTCGGCATGTTCGCCGGTCTTGAGCCCCAGCAGCGCCTGCTCAAACCCTTCCGGGATATTGCCGTCGCCAAAGGTGAAGCTGGCCGGCTGTGCATCAAAGTTGCTGTCGATGATCTGGCCGTCCTGCAGTTTGATTGCAAAATGCAGACTGACCCGAGTGCCGGGACCGATTGCAGCGTCTGTCATTTCTGTTCCTCAACGGTTGTGTCGTTACGACTGAATAGCATGTCGGCCAGCAGCGCAATGGTGCCCAGGGTGATGGCAAAATCGGCGATATTGAAGGCCGGGAAGTAATGGCCCGCCCAGTGCAGCGAAATGAAATCCACCACATGGCCATGCACTGTACGGTCATAAAGGTTGCCCAGAGCACCACCCAGCACCAGCGCCAACCCCACCCCCAGCAGACGCTGTGAGCGAGGAGTCCGGCGCATCCAGTGGAGCAGGAAGGCACTCATCCCCACCGCAATGGCGACAAACAGCCAACGCTGCCAGCCACTGGCCCCTGCCAGAAAGCTGAAAGCCGCACCGGTGTTGTACAGCAGGGTCAGGTCAAAGACCGGCAACAAAGCAACGGGGCTGGCGTAGGTCAGCAGGCTGTCAGCAAGGTATTTGCTGCCCAGGTCAAGCAGAATCACCAGCAGGCTGAGCCAGAGCCAGCGCAGGGCGCTGGCTCCTGAGTTGAAGGTCTCGGTCATCAGGCGTAATGGCGGGTCTCGCCCTCACCATCCACGTTAGTGACGCAGCGACCACACAGCTCTTCATGGCCGGCATGACTGCCCACATCTTCGCGGTGGTGCCAGCAACGACCACACTTGGCATGACCAGAGGACGCGACGGCCACCTTAAGGCCGTCCACATCCGTGGCACGAGCATCGCCGGCTTCACTCAGCGGCTTCAGCGCGGCTTCGGAGGTGATCAATACAAAGCGCAGTTCATCGCCCAGACGCTCCAGATCGGCACGCAGGCTGTCATCCACATACAGAGTCGCTTCCGCGGCCAGCGAGGCTTTCACAAGCTTTTCGTTACGGGCATCTTCCAGACACTTGTTGACCGCATCCTTGACCGCCATCACCCGCTGCCAGAAATCGCGTCCGAAGGCATCATCCTCGGCCAGCTCAAACAGGCCGTCGTACCAGGTGGTCAGAAGCACGGAGTCACGGTGCTCGCCCGGCAGCGCTTCGTAGATCTCGTCAGCGGTAAAGCTGAGGATCGGTGCAATCCAGCGCACCAGCGCCTGGGCGATATGGAACAGGGCCGTCTGGCAGGACCGGCGTGCCAGCGAATCCGGCTGCGTGGTGTACTGACGATCCTTGATGATATCCAGATAGAAGCCACCCAGTTCCTGCACGCAGAAATGATGCACCTGCTGGTACACATCGAGAAAGCGGTAACTGTCGTAGGCCGCGATTACCTTCTGCTGCAGACGCGCAGTGGCGTCGACAGCCCAGCGATCCAGCGCCAGCATCTCATCCGCCGCCACCGAGTGTGTCGCCGGATCAAAGCCGTTCAGGTTCGCCAGCAGGAAGCGGGCCGTGTTGCGGATGCGTCGGTAGCTGTCGGCGGTGCGCTGCAGGATCTGCTTGGATACCGCCATCTCGCCGGAGTAGTCGGTGGACGCAACCCAGAGGCGCAGAATGTCGGCGCCCAGAGAATCGGTGACCTCCTGCGGCGCGATCACGTTGCCGAGCGACTTGGACATTTTGTAGCCCTTTTCGTCGACCGTGAAGCCATGAGTCAGCACCTGCCGGTACGGCGCGCAGCCGTTGATGGCGATGGAGGTTTTCAGCGATGACTGGAACCAGCCGCGGTGCTGGTCGGAGCCTTCGAGGTACATGTCGGCCGGGAAGCTCAGGCCCTCACGCTCGCGCAGGACCGCATGGTGGGTTACGCCGGAGTCGAACCAGACATCCAGGGTATCCGTTACCTTGTCGTAGTCGGCCGCTTCGGCGCCCAGCAACTCGGCTGCATCCAGCTCGAACCAGGCATCGATGCCGCCCTCTTCGATGTGCCGTGCAACCTGCTCGATCAGCTCAGTGGTGCGCGGGTGCAACTCGCCGCTCTGCTTGTGGGTAAAGACGGTGATCGGCACGCCCCAAGTGCGCTGACGCGAGACACACCAGTCCGGGCTCTGCTCGACCATTGCCTCGATGCGGTTCTGACCCCACTCGGGGAACCACTGCACACCCTTGATCGCATCCAGCGCCTGACTCTTCAGCTGCTTCGCCTCCATGGAGACGAACCACTGCGGTGTGGCACGGTAGATCAGCGGGGTTTTGGTGCGCCAGCAGTGCGGATAGCTGTGCTGGAAACGCTTGAGGTGAACCAGTTTGCCTTCGCGCTCCAATGCTTCGCAGACCGGGCCATCTGCCTTGTAGACGTGAACGCCGGCAAACTCGCCTGCCGCATCGGTATAGGTACCATCGGCCTGCACAAGATTGAGCGTGCCCAGACCGTAGGCCTGACCGACCACAAAGTCTTCCATACCGTGATCAGGCGCGGTGTGTACGGCACCGGTACCGGCATCCGTGGTGACGTGATCACCCAGAATCACGGGGACCTGTTTGTCATAGATCGGATGCTTGAGCTGCAGCAGTTCCAGCGCAGCACCGTTGCAGGTGGCCAGCACTTCAAACTTGTCCACACCCCAGCGCGCCATGATGGCATCGACCATTTCAGCGGCCAGCACCATGCGATCCACACCCTGTTCGGTGTGCGCTTCCACCAGCGCATAATCCAGGGCGCCGTTCAGCGATACAGCCTGGTTGGCAGGGATGGTCCAGGGGGTCGTGGTCCAGATCACCAGGGAGACCGGTGCCTCACCTGCCGCCGTATCAAACAGCGCCAGCACCTTGTCCTGCTCCACGAAGGTGAAACGCACGTCGATGGCAGTGGACGTCTTGTCCTGATACTCCACCTCGGCCTCGGCCAGCGCAGACTGACCCACCACACTCCAGTAGACCGGCTTGTAGCCCTTCACCAGGTGGCCGTTCTCGATGATTTTGCCCAGCGCACGCACGATGTTGGCTTCGGTATCGAAGTTCATCGTCAGGTAGGGGTTGTCCCAGTCGCCCAGTACGCCCAGACGAATGAAGTCCGCTTTCTGCCCGGCGACCTGCTCCGCGGCGTACTCGCGACACTTCTGACGGAATTCACGGTAGGGCACCTTGTCTCCGGCCTTGCCGATCAGGGTTTCCACCTTGTGCTCGATCGGCAGACCGTGGCAATCCCACCCCGGCACGTAGGGCGCGTCAAAGCCGCTCAGGGTCTTGGACTTGATGATCATGTCCTTGATCACCTTGTTGACCGCGTGGCCGATGTGAATGCTGCCGTTGGCATAGGGAGGGCCATCGTGCAGGATAAACGTCTTGCGCCCCTTGCCCTCTTCACGCAGCTGACGATACAGGTCGATTTCATCCCAGCGCGCCAGTCGAGCCGGCTCGCGCTGCGGCAGGTTACCACGCATCGGGAACGCCGTTTCCGGCAGGTTCAGTGTCGCTTTGTAATCGGTCATAACAGGTCGCTTCCAGAGGTAAGGTCAGCCCCGGTCTGCCTTGCAAACCAGGCCCGGACATGTTCAATATCGGCTTCAATCTGAGTCTTGAGTGCATCCAGACCATCGAAGGCCTGTTCAGGGCGGACAAAATGCAGAAACTCCACCCGCATCAGGCTGCCATACAGTTCTGCACCGTTGTAATCCAGCAAGTGCGCTTCCAGCACCGGCTGGCGGCCATGCACGGTGGGGCGCAGGCCCACATTGCAGACAGCCGGCAAACGCTTTCCATTCACCTGAGCCCAGGCTGCAAACACTCCGCGCAGCGGGCAGGGATAGCGATGCATGCGTACATTCGCTGTCGGCACTCCCAGCTGGCGCCCAAGCTTCTGGCCATGCATGACCCGCCCGGTAACCGCATAGCGCCAGCCCAGCAACCGCTCGGCAAGAGCAAAGTCATTCTGCATCAGCGCAGTACGTACACGGGTACTGCTGACCCGCTCGCCCAGCAGGGAAAAGGTGTGGGTCCCCTCAACGCTGAAGCCATGCCGCTCGCCCGCGGCACACAGCATGTGGTAGTCACCACGTCGATCACAGCCAAAGCGGAAGTCATCCCCTACCACGAAGTGCCTGACGGCCAGTCCCTGCAGCAGCAACTCATCAATAAAGGCTTCAGCGGACATCTGGCGCAGGCGGGCATTGAAACTGAGGCAGACCACCCGGTCCACGCCTTCAGCCGCCAACAGCCGTACTTTTTCATCAAAGCGGGTCAGGCGCGGCGGAACGCGGTCACCGCCAAAAAACTCTCGTGGCTGAGGTTCGAAAATGATGACGACACTCGGCAGACCCAGCTCGGCGGCCTTGGCCTTGACCTGCGCCAATACCTTGCGATGCCCCAGATGAACACCGTCAAAATTGCCGATCGTTGCCACGCAACCGCGGTGACGGTCACGCAGATTGTGTAAGCCTCGTATCAGTTCCATGCAGTTGCTAGCCAGCGCCAGAATTTCGGACTGCGAAGTATACCGTACTCTGACCGCGCCGAGTACCGCTCAGAAAGTGTTCAGCCACGCAAATGGCGTAACCTGAGCCCCGTCGCCAGCAGGGTGAGGACATATCCTCCCGCTCCGGCAACAACCAGCAGGCTCATCCACTGCACCCGCTGCCAGACATCCGCCTCTAGCCAGTTGCCGGCAAGCCCGTACTGTATCGCCAACAGTACCGCCACCAGCACGGTGCAGGCACTGGTCAGACGCGCCAGCGTGACTCCCCAGCCCGGCTGCCAGCGGAATACACCCTCCTTGATCAGCCCGTGCAGCAGCCAGCCCGCATTCATGAATGCGGAGATCGATGTCGCCAGCGCCAAGCCCACATGATCCAGCGGCCAGATCAGAATCAGGTTCAAGACCATATTGGCGGTCATCGCCTTGATGGCAATCTTGACCGGGGTACGCGTGTCCTGACGGGCAAAGTAGCCCGGCGCCAGCACTTTGATCAGCATGAACGCCAGCAACCCGAAGGCATAGGCCCGCAGACTCATGGCCGCCATGTGCACGTCACGATCGGTCATTTCTCCATAATGAAACAGCGTCGCAATCAATGGTTCGGCCAGAACGGCAAGTGCCAGCGCCGCCGGCAGACCAATCAGCAGAATCATTCGGATCGCCCAATCGAGGGTGTGCGCGAAACGGTCCGGATTTTTCTCGGCATGAATGCGGGACAAACTGGGCAGAATTACGGTTGCGATGGCGATGCCGAACACGCCCAGCGGCAGCTCGGACAGTCGGTCGGAGTAGTACAGCCAGGAGACACTGCCGGTCTGCAGAAACGAGGCCAGAACCGTATCGAGGAGCAGGTTGATCTGCGCCACCGAGACACCAAAGAGCGCCGGCAGCATCAGCTTCAGTATCCGACGCACGCCTTCATCCCTGAAATCGGCTCTCGGTACCGGCAACAGCCGCAGTCGAGCCAAAAACGGCAGCTGAAACAGCAGCTGCACGCCACCCGCCATAAGCACGCCCCAGGCCAGTGCCATTACTGGCGTTTCCAGCCATGGGCTGAGCCAAACCGCCGACCCGATCAGGCACAGGTTCAGCAGCACCGGGGTGAAAGCCGGAATGACAAAACGTTCATAGCTGTTCAGAATCGCGCCGCAAAAGGCGGTCAGCGATATCAACAGCAGATAGGGGAAGGTAATGCGGAGCATGTCGGAGGCCAGATCGAACTTCTCTCCTCCCGCCATATAAAAGCCCGGCGCGAACACGGCGGCCAGCAGCGGCGCGCCGATCACGGCCAGCACGGTCACCATGACCAACACCGAACCCAGCGCTCCCGCCACGCGATCAACCAGCTGTTTGACGTCAGCCAGATCACGCTGACTGCGATACTCGGACAATACCGGCACAAAGGCCTGCGAGAAGGCGCCTTCAGCAAACAGACGACGCAGGAAATTGGGGATCTTGAACGCCACGAAAAAGGCATCCGCACTGCCGCTGGCGCCGAAATAATTGGCGATGACCACATCCCGCACCAGACCCAGTACCCGCGACAGCATGGTCATGATGCCCACCACGCCGCTGGAGCGCAGCAGTCCGACACCGCCCCGTTTCGCCTCGTCTGTCACACCGGCTCCTTTTTTGAAACGCAAAAAATGTGCGCCGATCATAGCCCTCTTTGCCATACAGACAAAGTGGATTCACGACAGCATGCTTAAAGGTTGACATCGCCCAGCCAGACATGAATAATGTCGCGTCTAATTTTCGGCACTCGCATCGTCGTAATCTGATCAACCCAATTATTGAAGGAGCCGGACCGTGGCTAATTCCGCAGGATCCAAAAAACGCGCTCGCCAGGCGGAGAAGCGTCGTCAACACAACGCTAGCCTGCGCTCCATGGCGCGCACGTACATGAAAAAAGTCATTGCTGCTATCAACAGCGGCGACAAGGCTGCCGCTGAAGCGGCATTCAAGACCGCTCAGCCGGTCATGGACAGCTCTGTAACCAAAGGCATCTTCCACAAGAACAAGATCGCCCGTACCAAGAGCCGCCTGACCGCTCGCATCAAGGCAATGGCATAAGCCACAGCCTTGTCAGCACAAAAAAACCGGCTACTGCCGGTTTTTTTGTGCCTGCCATTCTACAATGCCACCGAACATCATGCCTCGATGACAGGTGCCGACCTCAGGCCAGCACCAGATTGTCTCGATGAACCAGCTCCTCTTCACCCATGAAACCCAGCAGTGACTCAATCTCTCGACTGGGGCGACCAATGATCCGGCGCGCATCCTCTACACCATAATTGGCCAGCCCACGCGCAACCACTCGCCCCTGCTCATCCATCATGATCACCATCTCGCCGCGCGAGAAATCACCGCAAACCGAACGCACACCAGCCGGCAACAGGCTTTTGCCACGCTCGGTCAGGGCCGCAACCGCACCGGCATCCAGCACCAGCGTTCCACGCGCCTGCAGATGCCCCGCAATCCACTGCTTGCGAGCAGCCATTGGCTCTCGCTCTGGCAGCAACAGCGTCCCGATCTGTTCTCCACGATGCAGCCGCAACAGTACGTCCGGCTCTCGCCCACTGGCAATCAGCGTCAGCGCACCGGAACGCGCCGCCAGCTTGGCCGCACGCACCTTGGTTGCCATGCCGCCTCGCCCAAGACGCCCACCGTCCCCGGCCATCGCCACCAGACGCTCATCATCCGCCATGGCCTGACCGATCAACTCCGCATCCGGATTGCTGCGCGGATCAGCGGTATACAGCCCCTGCTGATCAGTCAGCAACACCAATACATCCGCCTCAACCGCATTGGCAACCAGCGCCCCCAGCGTATCGTTGTCACCAAAGCGAATTTCACTGGTCACCACGGTGTCGTTCTCGTTCACCACCGCCACGACACCCAGGTCGATCAGGGTCCGCAGTGTTGAGCGCGCATTGAGGTAACGCTTGCGATTGGACAGGTCATCATGGGTCAGCAGAATCTGAGCCGTATGCATGCCGTGACGTCGAAAGTTGGTCTCGTATGCCTGCACAAGCCCCATCTGCCCTACAGCCGCTGCCGCCTGCAAACGATAGATTTCACGCGGGCGATCACTCCAGCCCAGCCGTGTCATCCCCTCCGCCACCGAGCCCGACGACACCAGCACCACCTCGACACCACTGCGCGTCAGCTCGACCAGCTGATCGACCCAGTGCGCAATGGCAACCTGGTCCAGCCCCTGACCGTCATTGGTCAGCAATGCACTGCCAATTTTTACCACCCAGCGCCCGGGCTGAGTCAGACCAACACGTCCCGCTGTCACCTTACACCGCCTCCATCAGGGCACATACTCCACTTCGACATCGTAATCGTCATCATCGAAGTCATCATCATCCAGATCATCATCCGCCAACCGGCGAGCACGCTGCTCCATCCGCAGGCGCTGCAGATTCTCACGCGCCTCTTCATCAATCAATGCACGCGTGTGTCGCTCCTGCTCCAGCAGCTCCGGATCTTCCGCGATGGCAGCCGCACGAGCATCCAGGAAATCCTGCAGATCATGCACCAGCGGCGTTAGACCCAGCTTGTTCAGGGCCGATATGCGGTACACCGGACCATCCCAACCCAGCGCATCGATCACGGACTGACACGCCGCATCCTGTTCCTCTTCCGGCAGCATATCCAGCTTGTTCAGCACCAGCCAGCGTGGCTGCTGCGCCAGCGTCTGGCTGAATTTTTCCAGTTCACTGACCGCCGTTACGGCCGCCTGTGCCGGTGTTGTTTCATCCCAGGGCGCCATGTCCACCAGATGCAACAACACGCGGTTGCGCGCCAGGTGCTTGAGGAAGCGAATACCCAAGCCGGCACCCTCAGCCGCCCCCTCGATAATGCCCGGAATATCAGCCACCACAAAGCTGCGATGCGCTTCGGTGCGCACCACACCAAGATTGGGGACCAGCGTGGTGAATGGATAGTCCGCCACCTTGGGCTTGGCCGCCGAGATGGAGCGAATCAGCGTAGACTTGCCCGCATTGGGCAGCCCCAAAAGCCCGACATCCGCCAGCACCTTGAGCTCGAGCCTCAGGTTGCGCAACTCACCTTCACTGCCCTTGGTGGTCTGGCGCGGCGCACGGTTGACGCTGCTCTTGAAACGCGTGTTACCCAAGCCATGAAAGCCGCCCTGCGCAATTTTTTCCTGCTGACCGATACGGGTCAGATCCGCCAGTACCTCACCGGTATCCACATCCACAACCGTGGTACCCACCGGGACTTTCAGAATCAGATCTTCACCTTTGGAGCCGGTACAGTTGCGCCCGCTGCCGGACTCACCATTCTGTGCCTTGAAACGACGGGTAAAGCGATAGTCGATCAGTGTATTCAGCGATTCATCCGCTTCCACCCAGATCGAACCGCCGTCACCCCCGTCGCCGCCATCAGGACCGCCCTTGGGGATGAATTTCTCGCGCCGGAAGCTAAGACAGCCGTTACCACCCTTGCCAGCTTCCACTGTGATGGTCGCTTCATCTACAAATTTCATCATTACCTCCAACTGTCATTCATCCCGATACCGGATCAGACCCGGAGCGGGCGTGACGACCATGCACTGACACGACCGCCTGCAAACGAAAAAAGCCCCGCCATGGCGGAGCTTTTTTATGCGAGAATCAGATCACTGCTCAGGCAGGAACGACACTCACATATTTACGGTTTTTCGGACCCTTGGTCTCGAATTTCACAACGCCATCAGCGGTTGCGAACAGCGTGTGGTCCTTGCCCAGACCAACATTGGTGCCGGCATGGAACTTGGTGCCGCGCTGACGAATCAGGATGTTGCCCGCTGCAACAGCCTGGCCGCCGAAGCGCTTGACGCCGAGGCGTTTCGATTCTGAGTCGCGTCCGTTACGCGTTGAACCACCAGCCTTCTTGTGAGCCATTATTCAATCTCCTATTCGGTTTCTCAGGCACTGATGCCAGTGATCTTGACTTCAGTGAACCACTGACGGTGACCCTGACGCTTCATGTGGTGCTTGCGGCGACGGAACTTGATGATAGTCACTTTATCGCCACGACCGTGGGAAACGACTTCTGCAGCCACTTTGGCACCTTCAACAACAGGCGCACCGACTTTAACGTCATCACCGTTGCCGACCAGCAGCACGCGGTCGAATTCAACGCTGGAACCGGCTTCAGCAGCCAGCTTTTCCAGTTTCAGTGTCTGTCCTTCCTGCACGCGGTACTGCTTACCGCCGCTTACGATTACTGCAAACATGCTTTTCTCCAAGTGTTAACCTGCCCGGCTACTGGAAACGAAACCTACTTCTAATGGCCGAGACAACTTGCCTCTGGCACCCTATGGTAGGGAGCGATCGTGGACAGGTTTAAGGCGCGCAATTTTACCCGAGTCGCACACCACAGGCAAGCCCAATCGCCGCTTGATGGCGTCTTGTCATACCCCGTCGCCACTCGGCTTGACACCCACTGCGCAGCCACCTAGCATGCGGCGGGTGTTCAGTCCACATACAGAACCCCGCCAATGCAGCCACACCAGCTTAATCCGACCATAGAGCCGCAGTTTGATGCGGTCACCGATTACATTCTGAATCACCTCGGCTCTACCGTGCCTCTGGTTGAAAAGATCGGTCACTATATTGTTGCCGGTGGCGGCAAGCGACTGCGACCATTGCTGGTTCTGCTCAGTGCCAATGCCTGCGGCTATGAGGGCAAACAGCACATCCCGCTGGCAGCGGTGATCGAATTCATCCATACCGCTACCCTTTTGCATGACGATGTCGTGGACAATTCCGAGCTGCGCCGCGGCAACGCCACCGCCAATGCCAAGTGGGGCAATGCTCCCAGCGTACTGGTGGGCGACTTTCTCTATTCCCGCGCCTTCCAGATCATGGTCGAAATAAACCGTATGGAGATCATGCAGGTGATTTCCAACGCGACCACCGTGATCGCAGAGGGCGAAGTGCTGCAGCTGCTGAACCAGCGCAACCCGGACACCACTGAAGAGTCCTACATGCAGGTGATTCTGGGCAAAACCGCCATGCTGTTCGAGGCCGCGACTGAAGTGGGGGCGATTCTGGCCGATGCCAGCGCCGAAGAGCGCGAAGCACTGCGTCTGTATGGACGTCATCTTGGCATCGCCTTCCAGCTGGTTGACGACCTGATGGACTACCTTTCCGACAGCGCCACCATGGGCAAGAACGTGGGTGATGACTTGGCGGAAGGCAAGGCTACCCTGCCGTTGATTCACGCCATGCGTGTTGGCAATGACGATGAGCGCAAGTTGGTACGTGGCGCCATTCGCGAAGGCGGCCTGGATGATCTGCAACCGGTGCTGGATATCGTTCAGCGCACCGGGTCGATTGACTACACCCGACAGCAGGCAGAGGCCGAGATTGGCCGTGCCGTTGCAGCCCTGGACGCGCTGCCCTCCAGCTCATTCCGCGATACCCTCGTCACGCTGGCGCGGATGGCCACACGCCGCAACAGCTGACATCCGTGCGCGCCACATCTCCCACATGGCGCGCGCACTCACCTTCAGCCTCGTCACGCAGCCGCTAAAATCCTTCATCTGACCCGATATCGATCAAATTAGGGCACACAGACCGTGCCTGCAGGCAGGCAAATCGGTATAATCGGACAAATTTTATGAAATGCCTTGGATATACGGTTTCCTATGACAAGACCCTCCTCCTTTGAACGCGAAGAGCTGCTGCAGTGCGGCCATGGCGAGATGTTCGGTCCGGGCAACGCCCAGCTGCCGGTTGGCAACATGCTGATGCTGGATCGCATCATCAACATCAACACCGATGGCGGCAAGTACGGCAAGGGTGAAATCATCGCCGAGCTCGATATCCGTCCTGACCTCTGGTTCTTCGATTGCCACTTCCCGGGCGACCCGGTAATGCCCGGCTGCCTCGGTCTGGATGCCATGTGGCAGCTGGTCGGCTTTTTCCTGGGCTGGCGCGGCAATGAAGGCCGTGGACGCGCTCTGGGCTCCGGCGAGGTCAAGTTCACCGGCCAGGTACTGCCAACGGCCAGCAAGGTGACCTACCACATTGAGCTCAAGCGTGTGATCGAGCGCAAGCTGGTCATGGGTATCGCCGATGGTTCACTGTCTGTGGATGGCCGTACCATCTATACTGCTACGGATCTGCGCGTTGGCCTGTTCAAGCAGACAGATAACTTCTGAGGCTGAACTTAGGCACGCAATCCTTGCCCTATAATAAGACAGCATATTTCTGAACGATTGAAGAGAGGCTACACATGCGACGCGTCGTTGTGACCGGTATGGGGATCGTTTCCTGCCTGGGAAATGATCTGGAATCAGTTCTGGACTCACTGAAGCAGGGGCGCTCCGGCATCAAGTTTCAGCCGGAGTACAAGGAGCTCGGCTTCCGCAGTCAGGTAGCGGGCAGCATCGATATCGATCTGGACAGCCTGATTGACCGCAAGCTGCGCCGGTTTATGGGCAATGCCGCCGCATATGCCTACCTGGCCATGAAGCAGGCCATCGAAGACTCCGGTCTGAGCGAAGACCAGATTTCCAACGTCCGTACCGGCCTGATTGCGGGCTCGGGCGGTGCCTCTTCCGCCGATATCGTCGAGACCGCTGATATTTTGCGCGACAAGGGCGTGCGCCGTGTAGGCCCCTATCGGGTTACCCGTACCATGGGCTCCACAGTCTCAGCCTGTCTGGCGACACCCTTCAAGATCAAGGGCGTGAACTACTCCATCACGTCGGCCTGCGCCACCAGCGCTCACTGTATCGGCAACGCCATGGAGCAGATCCAGCTTGGCAAGCAGGATGTGGTGTTTGCAGGCGGCGGCGAAGAGCTGCACTGGTCCCTTAGCGTGATGTTCGATGCCATGGGCGCACTTTCCAGCAAGTACAACGATACGCCCGAAAAGGCGTCACGTGCCTACGATGCCAACCGCGACGGCTTCGTGATCGCCGGCGGCGCCGGCATGCTGGTACTGGAAGAACTGGAACACGCCAAAGCACGCGGCGCCAAGATCTATGCCGAACTGACCGGCTACGGCGCCACCTCCGATGGCTATGACATGGTTGCCCCGTCCGGCGAAGGCGCGGTACGTTGCATGCAGCAGGCCATGGCCACCGTTAACGGCCCGATCGACTACATCAACTCCCATGGCACCTCCACCCCGGCCGGTGACATTCAGGAGCTCAAGGCAATGAAGCAGACCTTCGGCGACGATATGCCACCGGTCAGCTCTACCAAGTCGCTGACCGGTCACTCCCTGGGCGCTACCGGCGTGCAGGAAGCGATCTACTCGATCCTTATGCAGCAGAACAACTTCATCTGCGCATCAGCCAACATTGAAGAGCTTGATCCTGAAGCTTCCGGCATGCCGGTTGTGACCGAGCGCAAGGATAATGTGACACTCAAGCGTGTCATGTCCAACAGCTTCGGCTTTGGCGGCACCAACTCCACACTGGTATTCGAGAAATACGAAGGCTGACAGGCGCAGCACAGGCCTGTTACAGCCCCACAAAAAAGCCGCTCATGATGAGCGGCTTTTTTTCGTACCGGCGGTACCGACTAGTCGAGGCTGCCCTGTTCTCGCATTGTCTGCTCAAGCCAGGCCGAAACTTCAGCGTGCACTTCATCTACGCTGCGCCCTTCGGTCGCGATGGCAGGGCCCACGCTGACCTGCACCGTTCCCGGGTACTTGATGAATGACTTGCCGGGCCAATACAACCCTGCATTATGCGCAACAGGCACAATCGGAACGCCGCGGCTCACGGCCAGCATGGCCCCCCCCTTGTTCAACTTGCCCATCTGACCAACCGGGACACGCGTTCCCTGTGGAAAGATCAACAGCGGGATGCCACTGTCCAGCCGCTGCTGCCCCTGCTCCAGCAGCTGCTTCAGCGCCCCACGGCGTTTGCTTCGATCAAGTGCAATGGGCCGCAACAGTGCCAGCGCCCAGCCAAACAGCGGAATGCGCAGCAACTCACGCTTCAATACAACCGACTGGGGCCGAATGAGCGTCTGAAAATAAAGCGTCTCCCACTCACTCTGATGGTTGGCAACCACCACATAGGCACCACTTTCAGGCAGGTGCTCACGCCCGGTCAGCTGCACGCCCAAACCACAGCAGATACGCAGCCAGGCAATGTAAAAGTAATTAATCAGCGTGAGAAAATTGAATCGCACCCGAAACGGCAGCAACGGCCCTATCAGCAGACACGGGATTGCGAACAGCATGGTCAGTGGATAAAAGCCGATCGCATACAGCAGGCCCCGCAGGTACAGCAGAACACTGCCGGAACGTGGTGCAGGCATCAGCGATCCCCCTGGCTGGCAGCGCGGTGATTGATAACCGGGTTGGCATACATACGCTGCAGAAACGGCCGCTCCTCTTCGCTGACACTGGACAGTCGTGCGTCAAAGGCCTGCTGCTGCTCTGCCGTCACTTCGTCTCCGGCCGCGGCAAGATTGCTCGGATGCAGTCGGTAATTGAGATAGATCTGCCGATCAATTTCTGCCGCCAGCTGTTCGGGCGTTTCAAATTCACCGGTCAGCGGTGTGCCAAACGCCACATGCACCTCACCCTTGTCACCGGTAATCCCGCGCACGATGCTGCTGATATCCTCGTATTCGGATTTTTCGTATGCGCCATGCAACGCAATCGCGGCGAGTTCACGCGCCTTGAGCGCATCACAGGGGTCGAATTCGTAGGCGATGGACACGGGGACGATATTCAACCGCTGTACCATTTCGCTCAGGCTGCGCTGTTTGCGATGTGCCATATAGAACATTTTCATCAGCGCCGGGTCCGTGCGGTCATTGCCGTCCTTGGCCCGCCCCTCACGCTGGGCAATCCAGATGGAGTGCCCCTGACAGATGCTGTGATCAATATAGGATGACAGCAGGGTCAGAGCAGACATCATTTCGCGCCCCTTGGCGGAACGATTGACGATGAAACTCTTGTTCAATCGCATCAGGTCAGAGACGTAGGGCTTGCGAAGCAGATTGTCACCGATTGCGATGCGGACCGTGGACATACCGGCCTTGTATCGCACCCAGTTTACGAAAGCCGGATCCATGGCAATGTCACGATGGTTGGAAACGAACAGGTAGGCTTCATTGGGATCCAGGCGCTCTATGCCCGAGCAGCTGACACGCGTAGTGGTGCGACCGATCATTTTCTGCATGTAGTCGGCCACCAGCTGCTGAAAACCGTCGACGCTTTCGATCTCACCGACACGAGCGGCAACGGCGATCCTGACCAGCGGCCGCAGCAGCCAGCCCAACGGCCCCGATGCACGTGGAAACTGGTAGCGCGTCAGTGCCGCGACACACTCATCATCGCGCACCAGACGCTGGAGTACCGCCTCGACTTCATCATCCCGGTACGGGCGGATGGACTGATAGGGATCCGGAGTCAGAGTCTGAGCATTCATTCGCGTATATCACGCCTCTAGCGGCTGTTGAAAAAGTGCACATTTTACCCTGTTGGCGTCTGTTTTACAGCGCACTCAGGGAAAACAGGCCTAACGACACAACGAATTTCAAAACAGGGAAGCCGAAGGTATAGTGAAGCCGACCCAACATCACCCGAGCCGAAATCGAGGACACCTGCATTGAACACCTATCTGATGCTGAAACATGCACACCTGACCATGGTTGGTCTGAGTATCACTCTGTTTCTGCTGCGCGCAGCATTGATGCTGGCCTGGCCCAGGGCGCTGAATGCACGCTGGCTGAAGGTTTTTCCTCACGTGATCGATACGCTGTTGCTGCTAAGCGCCATTGGCCTGATGGTTGTGCTGTCACAGTATCCGCTGACGCATCATTGGCTGACGGCCAAAATACTGGGACTGGTCGGCTACATCGGCTTCGGCACGGTTGCACTCAAGCGTGGCAAGAACATGAAGACCCGACTGATGGCACTGGTCGCTGCGCTGCTGTGTCTGGGCTACATTCTGGCAGTCGCTGTAACCCGCTCGGCAACACTGGGCGCCCTGTAGGCTGAACAGACTACGGCGGACACTCACAGTTCGCCGTAGAACTCTCGAATGACTCGCTGCAACTCTGTTCGCCAGGGACGCTGGCGGATACCGAAGGTGCTCAGCAGCTTGCGGCACTTGAGCACGGATGAGGATGGTCGCTGTGCGGCCGCGGGAAAGTCGGCCGATGCAACGGCACGCAGCTCCTGAACCGCCAGCTCTTCATACTGCCGCGCTGCAGCCAGAATTGCCTCACTGAACCCATAGCGAGAGGTGATTTCAGCACCACAATAGTGGTAGGTTCCCCAGACATCGATACCGCACGTCAGCTGACGCAAAATGGCAAGGATGACACGGGCAACATCTTCTGCCGAGGTGGGGCAGCCACGGCGATCATCAACTGCCTCAATAACGGACTCGTGCCGTGCCTGTTCGAGGGTACGCAAGAGATAGTTGTCCCCGCGGGCACTGAACACCCAACTGACCCGCAGAATCAAGTGTTGCGGCAGCGACTGGCGTATTCGGGCTTCGCCCTCCCATTTGCTGCGTCCGAACACACCCAAGGGGGAGGCATCATCATCCTCACTGTAGCCACTGGCATAGTGACCATCGAATACGTAGTCAGATGACAGGTGCAGCAGCGGAATGCTCAAAAGGGCACAGGCCGAGGCCAGGTTGGCGGCTCCCTGAGTGTTGATTGCCTGCGCCTGCTCCGGCTGGCGCTCTGCGTCGTCAACTCGGTTAAAACCCGCGCAGTTGACTACATAATCAGGCAGATGCCGCTCAAGCTGCTGTCGGATCTGTGCAGGGTCGGTGATATCCAGCTTGCGACGGCCCAACGCAATGCCTTCAAGCCCCTGCTGTTGCATCAAAAGCTCTGCCAGAGCATGACCAATCTGGCCATCGGCTCCACAAATAAGAACTTTTGCTGATGTTGTGTAGGCGCTGGCCACCATTGCCGGGATGTTCACCTGTAACTGTATGAGGATCAGGACACTGCCCAAGGTTCCTTCCGAGCATACCGCAAACTCAATCCCTGCACACCTGCCCTGTGTGAAAAAGTGCTGCGCAACAGACGCAAAAGCCCCGCTGGGCGGGGCTTTTGCGCGGTCAGTGCTGCAACCGCGTTAGCAGGTGTTCAGAACGGGATATCATCATCAAAGTCATCAAAGCCCGGTGCCGGCTGCTGCGGCTGTTGAGCGGGCTGCTGCCGAGACGGCTGTTGTGCAGGGGCCTGGTTGTAGGACTGAGAAGGCTGCCCATAGCCCATGTCTCCGCCCTGAGGACCATAGCCACCGCTCTGTTGTGGTTGCTGGTAACCACCACCTTCACCGCCGCGGCCGTCGAGCATCTGCATTTCACTGGCGACGATTTCAGTTGTATAGCGATCCTGCCCATCCTGGCCCTGCCACTTGCGTGTGCGCAAAGAACCTTCAATGTACACCTTGGAGCCCTTGCGCAGGTATTCACCGGCAATCTCCGCCAGGCGGTTGAAGAACACTACCCGATGCCACTCGGTACGTTCCTGCATCTGGCCACTCTGCTTGTCTTTCCAGCTCTCGCTGGTAGCAAGATTCACATTGGTGACCGCATTGCCTGATGGCATGTAACGTACTTCGGGATCTGCCCCCAGATTACCGATCAGAATTACCTTATTGATACCGCGCGCCATCTCACTCTCCCGTTATCCTGTTAAGCTGGGCCACCGCATCCTGCATGCAGCCGTTCGCCCATGAGGATACCACAAGCACAGTCATTTTTGCTGTCTCGCTCAACGCTCTATAATAGACCTTTTTGCCAGCCAAGGCGGAGCCGTAATGGACAAGATTCTGGTACGGGGTGCGCGCACCCACAACCTGAAAAACATTGACCTCGATATCCCCCGCGATCAGCTGATCGTCATCACGGGGCTGTCAGGCTCTGGCAAGTCATCGCTCGCATTCGACACCCTGTATGCAGAGGGTCAGCGCCGCTACGTTGAGTCACTTTCAACCTATGCACGACAGTTTCTGTCGATGATGGAAAAACCCGACGTTGATCATATTGAAGGCCTGTCACCCGCGATCTCGATCGAGCAGAAATCCACCTCTCACAACCCGCGCTCCACCGTCGGCACCATCACGGAGATCTATGACTACCTGCGTTTGCTGTTTGCACGTGCCGGAGAGCCTCGCTGCCCCGAACATGACCTGCCCCTGGCGGCACAGACGGTCAGTCAGATGGTGGATCAGGTTCTGGCCTTGCCGGAAGGCAGCCGTGTCATGTTACTGGCTCCGGTGGTTCAGGGCCGCAAGGGCGAGCATTTGCACATTATCAGTCAGCTGCGCAGTCAGGGCTTTGTCCGCGCACGCATCGATGGGCTGGTAGTCGATCTGGATGACGCCCCCGCGCTGGACAAGAAACGCAAGCACGATATTGAGGTGGTCATCGATCGCATCAAGGTACGTGATGACTTGCAAACGCGTTTGGCTGAGTCGTTTGAAACCGCACTGGAACTCAGTGAAGGCATCGCGAGAATTGCCCCCATGGATGAAGGCATGGAAGAGATGGTGTTTTCCGCGCGTTTTGCCTGTCCTGCCTGTGGTCACAGCATCCAGGAACTTGAGCCAAGACTCTTTTCCTTCAACAACCCACATGGAGCATGCCCCTCGTGCGATGGGCTGGGGGTTCGTCAGTACTTTGACCCCGCCAAGTTGATTCAGGATGCAACGCTTACCCTGGCACAGGGCGCCATTCGTGGCTGGGACAAGCGCAGTCTGTATTATTACCAGCAGTTGCAGGCCGTCGGACAACACTATGGATTTGACCTCGACACGCCATTCGAGCAACTGAGCGAAGCACATCGCAATATCGTCTTGCATGGCAGTGGCAATGAAAATGTCGACTTTTACTATCGCAATGACCGTGGCGAGCGCGTCAAGAAGGCACACCCGTTCGAAGGGGTGATCAACAACCTTGAACGGCGCTACCGCGAGACGGAATCCGAGAGCGTGCGTGAGGATCTGGCGCGCTACCTCAACATGCACGCCTGCCCTTCTTGCCACGGCAGCCGTCTGCGTGCGGATGCTCGTCATGTGTATGTTGATGGACGCACGCTGCCCGAACTGGTGAGGTTACCGATCGGCCAGGCACATCAGTACTTTGAACAGCTTCAGTTGACTGGCAAGCAGGGAGAAATCGCGGACAAGATTTTGAAGGAGATACGCGAACGGCTGAGCTTTCTCGTCAATGTAGGGCTCGACTACCTGTCGCTTGATCGCAGTGCCGAAACCCTGTCAGGCGGAGAAGCACAGCGTATTCGGCTGGCCAGCCAGATCGGGGCCGGCCTTGTGGGCGTTATGTATGTACTGGATGAACCATCGATTGGGCTACATCAGCGAGACAACGAACGGCTTCTCAAGACGCTTGAACACTTGCGCGATCTCGGCAACACCGTGATTGTGGTTGAACACGACGAAGATGCCATCCGCATGGCGGACTACCTGATTGACATAGGTCCGGGCGCCGGTGTTCATGGTGGGCGTGTCATAGCAGCCGGCTCACCGCAAACAATTATGGACAACCCTGAATCGGTTACCGGTCAATACCTGTCAGGCGCACGCATGATTGCAATACCACCCAAGCGCAAGGCAGCAGACCGGGACAAAATGCTGCGTCTGATCGGTGCAACAGGCAACAACCTGCAACAGGTAACACTGGAAATTCCGGTCGGCTTGATGACCTGCGTGACAGGCGTATCGGGCTCGGGCAAGTCCACTCTGATCAACAATACACTCTACCCGGTCGCCGCCACGGCATTGAATCATGCCACCACCCTCGATGCAGCGCCCTTTGAGCGCATCGAAGGACTGGACCTGTTCGACAAGGTCATTGATATCGACCAGAGTCCTATCGGTCGAACCCCTCGCTCCAATCCGGCCACATATACCGGCATATTCACGCCCATTCGGGAGCTTTTCTCGGGCACGCAGGAAGCGCGCTCTCGTGGATACAAGCCAGGGCGCTTCAGCTTCAACGTCAAGGGTGGTCGCTGCGAAGCGTGCCAGGGTGACGGTGTAATCAAGGTGGAAATGCACTTCCTGCCGGACATTTACGTCCCCTGTGATATCTGCAAGGGCAAGCGCTACAACCGCGAAACGCTGGAAGTGAAATACAAGGGCAAAAGCATCGATGAAGTGCTTGAACTTACCGTGGAGGATGCGCGTGAATTCTTCGACGCCATTCCAGCGCTTGCTCGCCGACTGCAGACATTGATTGATGTCGGGTTGAGTTACATCCGACTGGGTCAGGCCGCTACAACACTATCAGGCGGTGAGGCTCAGCGTGTCAAATTGGCACGCGAGTTGAGCAAACGCGATACGGGCAAGACGCTGTACATTCTGGACGAACCGACAACCGGCCTGCATTTTTACGATATTCAGCAATTGCTCAATGTTCTGGACAGATTGCGCGATCATGGCAACACAATTGTTGTGATTGAACACAACCTGGATGTTATCAAGACAGCAGACTGGATTGTCGATCTTGGCCCGGAAGGCGGCAGCGGAGGGGGTGAAATCATCGCAACCGGCACCCCCGAAGCGGTAGCCGATAATCCGCGTTCCCACACCGGCCGCTTTCTCAAGCCGATGCTCGGACCACGGCAGCCATAACGGCTGCCGTACGTTCCGCGGACACAGGCAAAAAAAAAACCCGGTTAGCCTTGGCTACCGGGTTTTTTTAAGCATGAAGAATTAATCTTCAGCGCTTTCGTCAGCTACAGCCTGACCAGCAGGACGATCTACCAGTTCAACATAAGCCATAGGTGCCTTGTCGCCAGCGCGGTAGCCGCACTTAAGAATGCGAACGTAGCCACCCGGACGAGCCGCGTAACGCGGGCCCAGCTCATTGAACAGTTTACCCACAGCTTCGTTGCTGCGAGTACGGGAGAACGCCAGACGACGGTTAGCAACCGTGTCGTTTTTGGCCAGAGTGATCAGCGGCTCAGCAAAGCGGCGCAGTTCTTTAGCTTTAGGCAGAGTGGTCTTGATCAGTTCGTGTTCGAACAGAGACACTGCCATGTTTTTGAACATCGCTTTGCGGTGAGCACTTGTACGATTTAAGTGTCGACCAGATTTACGATGACGCATTTTCTAAATCCTTTGCAACTTAGGGTTAGAAGTCAGACTCAAGAGGCAACCTTGTCATCGCCTTTCAGGCTGGCCGGCGGCCAGTTCTCAAGACGCATGCCAAGCGAAAGACCCTTAGATGCCAGCACATCTTTGATCTCGGTCAGAGACTTCTTGCCCAAGTTAGGAGTCTTCAGCAGCTCTACTTCGGTGCGCTGGATCAGATCACCGATATAATAGATCTGCTCTGCTTTCAGACAGTTTGCGGAACGTACAGTCAGCTCCAGATCGTCAACCGGACGCAGAAGAACAGGATCAATTTCCGGTTCGTTCGGCTCGGCACGGGTCTGTTCACCCGCATCTTCCAGATCGACAAATACAACCAGCTGCTGCTGCAGAATGGTAGCCGCACGACGAATGCACTCTTCCGGATCGATGGTTCCATTGGACTCAATATCGATCACGAGTTTGTCCAGGTCGGTGCGCTGTTCTACACGTGCGCTTTCAACTGCATAGGACACGCGCAGAACAGGGCTGTAGCTGGCATCCAGCTGCAGACGTCCGATGGCACGAGTTTCATCCTCGTCGCTGGTGCGAGAGTCAGCCGGGACATAACCACGGCCGCGAGTCACGCGCAGCTGCATGTTCAATGCAGCACCCGGGTTCAGGTGCGCAATCACATGTTCGGGATTGGCAATTTCAACGTCCTGAGTCAGCTGGATATCACCAGCTGTCACGGGACCGGCCTCTGACTTTGAAAGGGTCAGAAGCGCTTCATCACCGTTGTGCAGAGCAATTGCAACACCCTTGAGGTTGAGCAGGATCTCAATGACATCCTCCTGCACCCCTTCGATGCTGCTGTACTCATGCAGCACACCCTCAATCTCAACTTCCGAAATTGCACAACCCGGCATGGAAGAGAGCAGGATACGGCGCAGCGCATTGCCCAGGGTATGGCCGAACCCTCGCTCCAGTGGCTCAAGAGTCACCTTGGCGCGGGTTTTGCTAATCTCCTGCACGTCGATATGACGCGGGTAAAGAAACTCGTTTACTGAACGCTGCATAGTTCCACCAGTCAAGAGTTCAAGAATTACTTCGAGTAGAGCTCGACGATCAGGTGCTCGTTGATGTCGGCTGAAAGATCACTGCGTTCCGGCAGGGACTTGAAAGTACCTTCCATTTTCGCAGTATCAACTTCAATCCACTCAACAGGAGCACGCTGAGCAGCCAGTTCCAGAGCGTGTTTAATGCGCAACTGGTTTTTGGCTTTCTCGCGAACGGCCACTACGTCGCCAGCCTGTACCTGGTAGGAAGGAATATTCACAACCTGTCCATTAACAGTGATCTGACGGTGAGACACAACCTGACGTGCTTCAGCACGGGTAGAACCATAACCCATGCGGTATACAACGTTGTCCAGACGGCCTTCGAGAAGCTGAAGCAGGTTTTCACCTGTAGCGCCCTTACGACGGGCTGCTTCTTTGTAATAACCACGGAACTGACGTTCCAGGACGCCGTAGATACGACGTACTTTCTGTTTTTCACGCAGCTGCAGACCGTATTCAGACAGGCGACCGCGACGGGCACCGTGAACACCGGGCTGAGTTTCTGCTTTGCACTTGCTGTCAAGCGCGCGGACACCACTCTTCAGGAAGAGATCGGTGCCTTCACGACGGGACAGCTTGCACTTTGGTCCAAGATAACGAGCCATATTACCGTCTCCAGATTAAACGCGACGCTTCTTCGGCGGACGACAACCGTTGTGCGGAATCGGGGTCACGTCCGTGATGTTTGTGATTTTGTAGCCACAGCCGTTCAGAGCACGGACTGCAGACTCACGACCCGGTCCCGGGCCCTTCACAAACACGTCGAGGTTTTTCAGACCGTATTCCAGAGCTGCCTGACCGGCACGCTCGGCTGCCACCTGAGCGGCAAACGGGGTGCTCTTGCGGGAACCACGGAAGCCGGAGCCACCTGAAGTTGCCCAGCTCAGAGCGTTACCCTGGCGATCGGTAATAGTGATGATAGTGTTGTTAAAAGAGGCATGGATGTGCGCGAGCCCATCCGCAACCTGCTTTTTAACCTTTTTACGAGTGCGATTACCTGGCTTAGCCATATTCGGAAATTCCTATCGCTTACTTACGGATCGGCTTACGCGGCCCTTTACGGGTACGCGCATTGGTCTTGCTGCGCTGACCACGCACCGGCAGATTACGACGGTGACGCAGGCCACGGTAGCAACCGAGGTCCATAAGGCGCTTGATGTTCATGTTGACTTCACGACGCAGGTCGCCTTCAACAGTCAACTTGGCAATTTCACCACGAACATTATCGAGCTGCTCTTCAGACAGATCACCAATCTTGGTGCTAGGCGCAATGCCGGTAGCTTCACAGATCTGTTTGGCAGTCGTGCGGCCTATCCCGAAAATGTAAGTCAGAGAAATTACCGCATGCTTATTGTCAGGAATATTGACGCCAGCTATACGGGCCATTCAATGTACTCCATATTAATGTCCTGGGAGAAATGCTCACCAGAACCAATCATTCTTTAGTTCGTGGAAGGCGCGCAATGTTACACCCTGATCAAAAATAAATCAAGGGTACGCACCTCCACTCCCGGCCAGCTGTGGATTAACCCTGGCGCTGCTTGTGTCGGGGTTCCACTTTGCAGATCACGCGCACGGAACCGTTGCGTCGTACGATCTTGCAGTTACGGCAAATCTTTTTAACAGATGCGCGTACTTTCATGATCCACCTCATTAGGCTTAGCGCAGCAGACCTGCGCCGCCTTTAAGATTCGATTTTTTCATCAGAGACTCATACTGGTGCGACATCAGATGCGACTGCACCTGAGCCATGAAGTCCATGATCACAACCACTACGATCAGCAGTGAAGTACCGCCGAAGTAGAAAGGAACATTCCACGCTACCACCAGGAACTGGGGCATCAGTGAAACGGCCGTGATATAAAGCGCGCCAAACAGAGTCAGACGGCTCAGCACGGAGTCGATATACCGTGCAGACTGATCACCAGGACGAATCCCCGGAATAAAGGCACCTGATTTTTTCAGGTTGTCTGCCACATCACGCGGATTGAAAACAATCGCGGTATAGAAGTAGCAGAAAAACACAATTGCCATCGCAAACAACAGGATGTACAGCGGCTGACCTGGCCCAAGAGCCAGCGCCACATCCTGCAGCCACTCCATCCCCTCGGATTGACCGAACCACTGGCCAACCGATGCCGGAAAGAGCAGGATGCTGGACGCGAAGATCGGCGGGATTACCCCTGCCATGTTGACCTTCAGCGGCAAATGACTCGACTGCGCGGCATATACACGACGCCCCTGTTGGCGCTTTGCATAGTTAATGGTAATGCGGCGTTGACCACGTTCCATAAACACAACAAAGCCCACAGTGGCGATGGCCATGACAGCAATCGCCAGCAGCGCCAGGATATTGAGATCACCCTGACGTGCTGATTCAAAGGACTGACCGATCGCACCAGGCAGACCTGCCACAATACCGGCAAAGATCAGAATCGAGATACCGTTGCCTATACCGTGCTCGGTGATCTGCTCACCCAGCCACATCAGGAATACGGCACCCGCCACCAGCGTCACAACCGCTACAAAGTAGAAGCTGACATCGGCTGCAAAAGCCACACCCTGACTGGCCAGACCGACCGCCATACCCAAGCCCTGTACAGTCGCAAGAATGACCGTGCCATAGCGTGTGTATTGGCTGATCTTGCGCCGACCGGCCTCCCCTTCCTTCTTCAATTGCTCCAGGTGCGGACTCACCACTGTCATCAACTGCATGATTATGGATGCAGAGATGTAGGGCATGATCCCGAGCGCCAGAATGGACATCCTCTCCAGCGCTCCACCCGAGAACATGTTGAACAGACTGAGGATAGTTCCCTGGTTCTGATCAAACAGCGCAGCAAGACGATCAGGGTTGATACCCGGCACCGGAATATGAGCGCCGATACGGTATACAATGATCGCAATCAGAACGAATCTGAGTCGAGCCCAAAGCTCTTTCAGCCCGGTCTGCATGCCCGCCGGTATTTGTCCTTGTTTAGCCATTTACGCCTCGACTTTGCCGCCAGCAGCCTCGATCGCAGCCTGTGCACCTTTGGTCACTTTAAGACCTTTAACGGTGACTGCCTTATTGATCTCACCAGACAGAATCACACGTGCAGATTTGATCTCTTCACGAATGATATCAGCCTGTTTCAGCGCAGCCAGGTCGACAATGTCAACACCGGCAGCAGCCAGTTCGTTCAGACGAACTTCAGCTACATAACGCGCCTGACGAGAGGTAAAACCAAACTTCGGCAGACGACGCTGGATTGGCATCTGACCGCCTTCAAAGCCCGGATTCACACTTCCGCCGGAACGGGACTTCTGGCCCTTGTGGCCACGGCCACCAGTTTTACCCAGTCCGGAACCGATACCGCGACCTACACGCTTGGGAGCATGCTTGGAACCGGCGCCCGGGCGCAGAGAATTCAAACGCATTGGGTGACTCCTCTTATTCGCCTTCTACACGAACCATGTAGTTGACTTTGTTGATCATCCCGCGCACAGCCGGAGTATCTTCCACTTCTACGGTGTGGCCGATACGGCGCAGACCCAAGCCCTTGACACACTGAATGTGCTTGGGCAGCCGACCGATGGTGCTACGAGTCAGAGTTACCTTGATAGTATTCGCCATCGCTTAGCTCTCCAGAATCTCTTCAACGGACTTGCCACGCTTGGCTGCAATATCTTCAGGCGCCTTCATGACTTTCAGGCCGTTGATAGTTGCACGTACCACGTTTACCGGATTGGTAGAGCCGTAGCACTTGGCCAGTACGTTGTGTACGCCTGCCAGTTCCAGAACGGCACGCATTGCGCCGCCGGCGATTACACCGGTACCTTCTGAAGCGGGCTGCATGTAAACACGGGAAGCACCGTGACGGGCTTTAACCGGGTACTGCAGAGTGTGGCCATTGAGCTGGACGCTGATCATGTTACGGCGAGCCTGCTCCATTGCCTTCTGAATCGCAACAGGCACTTCACGCGCCTTGCCACGACCGAAACCAACACGGCCATTACCGTCACCAACGACAGTCAGCGCTGTGAAACCGAAGATACGACCGCCTTTTACCACTTTGGCGACGCGGTTTACCTGAACCAGCTTCTCTTGCAGTTCACCGTCTTTCTGTTCGTGATTTGCCATAATAGAAACCTTTAGAATTCCAGGCCGCCTTCGCGAGCAGCATCAGCAAGAGCTGCAACACGACCGTGGTATTTAAAACCGGAGCGGTCAAACGCTACCTTGGAAACGCCAGCTTCTTTAGCACGGCTGGCAATCAAAGCACCCACTTTCTTGGCTGCTTCGATGTTCCCGGTAGCACCTTCACGCAGATCTTTTTCTACTGTTGAAGCAGAGGCCAGAACCTGGCTGCCGTCAGCAGAGATAACCTGCGCGTAAATGTGACGCGGAGAGCGGTTCACGCAGAGGCGAACAGCGCCCTGCTCGCGCATTTGCATGCGCGACCGACGCGCACGACGGATACGAGCTTGTTTCTTAACGTTCATGACCCTGCCTTACTTCTTCTTAGCCTCTTTACGGCGTACATATTCGTCAGCATAACGAACACCCTTACCCTTGTAGGGCTCAGGCGGACGGAACGCGCGAACTTCTGCAGCCACCTGACCAACACGCTGCTTATCAGCACCGCTGATAACGATTGTGGTGTTGTTCGGTGTTTCAGCTGTAACACCTTCGGGCAGTTCGTAATCGATCGGATGAGAGAAGCCAAGCGTCAGGTTCAGAACTGTACCTTTTGCCTGCGCACGGTAACCAACACCCAGCAAATTCAGGGTCTTGGTAAAGCCTTCACTTACACCAACCACCATGTTGTTGACCAGTGCACGTGTAGTACCAGCCAGTGCCATAGACTGTTTGGCGCCATCACGCGGAGCAAAAACGAGCTGACCTTCAGCCTGCTCAACGGCAACTGAAGGATGTACATCCAGGCTCAGCTGACCGTTTTTGCCTTTGGCGGTCAGTGTCTGACCTGCCAGCTTGATCTCCACGCCTGCCGGTACTGCTACGGGTTTCTTCGCAATTCGTGACATTGGAATACCTCTTAGAATACCGTGCAGATAACTTCACCACCGATGCCTGCCTTGCGAGCAGCGCGATCAGTCATGACGCCTTTGCTGGTAGAGACGATTGCGATACCAAGACCATCTGCCACTTTCGGCAGCTCAGCCACGTTCTTGTAGATACGCAGACTGGGACGGCTTACACGCTTGATCTCTTCGATTACCGGCTTGCCTTCGAAATATTTCAGCTCGATGGACAGAACCGGTTTCACATCACCTTCAACAGAGAAGTCGGCGATGTAGCCTTCATCCTTCAGTACAGTTGCAACAGCAACCTTCTGCTTGGAAGACGGCATGGCAACATGGGCTTTCTCAGCCATGTGTCCGTTGCGGATACGGGTAAACATATCCGCGAGGGTGTCTTGCATACTCATGCTATTAACGTCCTCTTAAGTGCAGCGCAGTGCGGTAGCAGGCAGCTGCCTGCCCTGACCACTGAGCTTACCGTTGACAAGCTTACCAGCTTGCCTTCTTCAGGCCCGGAACATCACCGCGCATTGCTGCTTCACGCAGCTGGTTACGGCACAGTCCAAACTTGCGGTAAACCGCATGCGGACGACCTGTAACCTGGCAACGACGCTGCTTGCGCACCGGGCTGGCATCACGCGGCAATTTCTGCAGCGCGACCTGTGCATCCCACACCTCATCTTCTGAGCTGTTCGGGCTTGCGATAATTGCTTTGAGCTCCGCACGCTTTGCAGCGTACTTGTTCACGAGTTTCTCGCGCTTGAGCTCACGATTGATCATGGAAACCTTGGCCATTATTCAACCCCTGCCTTATTTCTTGAACGGGAACTGCAGAGCGGTCAGCAGTGCACGACCTTCGTCGTTGTTCTTCGCGGTAGTGGTGATCGTAATATCAAGACCACGCAGCTTATCGACCTTGTCGTAGTCGATTTCCGGGAAGATGATCTGCTCTTTGACGCCCATGCTGTAGTTGCCACGGCCATCGAAGGACTTCGGGTTCAGGCCACGGAAGTCACGAATACGCGGGATGGACACGTCAACCAGACGATCCAGGAATTCCCACATCTGCTGACCACGCAGTGTGACCTTGCAGCCGATCGGCCAACCTTCACGTACCTTAAAGCCGGCAATAGACTTGCGAGCATTGGTAACGACAGGCTTCTGGCCAGCGATTGCAGTCATATCGGCAACAGCATTTTCCAGCTGCTTCTTGTCACCCAGTGCTTCGCCAACACCCATATTCAGGGTGATTTTGGTAACACGGGGAACAGCCATGACGTTCGGGCAGTTCAGCTCTTCTTTGAGCTTCTGCTTGATTTCGTTTGCGTAGAGCGCTTTCAATCTGGACATTTGCACCAACCTCTCTTACTTAGCACCAACGATGGTTTCGCCGGTAGACTTGTAGAAGCGGACCTTGGTGCCGTCTTCGAGCAGCTTGAAGCCCACACGATCACCCTTACCGGTCTGCGGGTTGAAGATGGCAACATTGGAGGTCGCGATGGCCGCTTCCTTCTCAACGATTCCACCCTGACGACCCAACATCGGATTCGGCTTCTGGTGCTTCTTGATCATGTTGATGCCAGAAACGATCAGACGATCGTCCTGCAGCACGCGCATAACCTTGCCGCGCTTGCCCTTATCTTTACCTGCGATAACGATGACTTCATCGTCGCGACGAATCTTACGCATTATTTTACCTTGTCCTTTCCTGCTACCCTCTCATGCTCAAAAACGCCAAACCCTGCCGGGAATGGCGTTTTTAACAAGACACTGCAAAAAGCAGAGTCTTAGAGCACTTCAGGCGCCAGGGAAATGATCTTCATGAACTTCTCGTTACGAAGTTCACGCGTTACTGGCCCGAAGATACGAGTTCCGATCGGAGCGTCGTTGTTGTTCAGCAGAACCGCAGAGTTGGTATCAAAGCGGATCAGTGAACCATCAGGACGACGAACACCCTTACGGGTACGCACTACGACAGCCTTAAGCACCTGGCCTTTCTTCACCTTGCCACGCGGAATTGCTTCCTTGACGGTCACCTTGATGATGTCGCCAACGGAGGCGTAGCGGCGGTGAGAACCACCCAGGACCTTAATACACTGCACACGCTTGGCGCCGCTGTTGTCAGCAACATCAAGCATCGTTTCAGTCTGAATCATGGTCTACTCCACAAACTATATAAACCGTCACCACAACTGCCATTAGCAGCTGCGGTGAGCAGGCATAATGGAGCAAAGGCGCACTAGTTTACACCTTTGCTGCACGCTCTTCAATGCGAACAAGCGACCAGGTTTTGGTCTTTGACAGCGGACGGGATTCGGCGATAGTCACCAGATCACCCATCTGACACTCATTCTTCTCATCGTGAGCATGCAGTTTGGTGGAGCGCTTAACAAACTTACCGTAGATCGGGTGTTTTTCCTTACGCTCAACCAGAACCGTGATGGTTTTATCCATCTTGTCACTGACGACCTTACCGGTCACAGTCCGAGTACGTTTTTCCGCGCTCATTTAGTCACCTGCTTATCGTTAAGTACTGTCTTAACGCGAGCGATGTCGCGACGAACCTGACCCAGCAGGTGAGTCTGCGCCAGCTGGCCAGTAGCTTTCTGCATCCGCAGGTTGAACTGGTCCTTCAGAAGGCCCAGCAGAGCCTGCTGAAGCTCTTCAACGGACTTGTCACGGAGTTCAGTAGCTTTCATTACATCACCGTCCGTTTAACAAAAGTGGTTGATACCGGCAGCTTGGCAGCAGCCAGAGCAAAGGCCTCAACAGCCAGCTCTTCGGGAACACCGCTCATTTCGAACAGTACTTTACCGGGCTGAATCTGAGCTACCCAGTATTCCACACTACCCTTACCTTTACCCATACGTACTTCAAGCGGCTTGGTGGTGATCGGCTTGTCCGGGAATACACGGATCCAGATCTTGCCACCACGCTTAACGTGACGGGTCATGGTACGACGGGCCGCTTCGATCTGGCGTGCAGTGATGCGGCCACGACCGGTCGCTTTCAGTGCAAACTCACCAAAGCTGACCTTGCTGCCGCGCTGTGCCAGGCCGCGGTTGCGACCTTTCATTACCTTGCGGTATTTCAGTCGTTTCGGTTGCAGCATTGACGTCTACCTCACTTAGAACCTTTCTTCTTGGGCGCGTTCTTCTCGGCACGTACCTGTTCGATACCACCGAGGATCTCACCCTTGAAGATCCAGACTTTTACGCCAATCACACCGTAGGTGGTGTGGGCTTCGTAGGTAGCGTAATCGATGTCTGCACGCAGAGTGTGCAGAGGAACACGACCTTCGCGATACCATTCAGTACGAGCGATTTCGGCACCGCCGAGACGACCGCCAACCTGAATTTTGATGCCTTTGGCGCCCTGACGCATGGCATTCTGAACCGCACGCTTCATGGCGCGACGGAACATAACGCGACGCTCCAGCTGGCTGGCAACGCTCTGTGCAACCAGTTTCGCATCCAGATCCGGCTTGCGTACTTCTTCGATGTTGATGTGAACAGGCACACCCATCATCTGGGAAACAGCGTTACGCAGCTTCTCGACGTCTTCGCCTTTCTTGCCGATCACGATACCCGGACGTGCCGTGTAAATGGTGATCTTGGCATTCTGCGCCGGACGCTCGATTTCGATGCGGCTTACAGATGCATTTTTGAGCTGCTGATCCAGGTACTTGCGAACCTGGAGATCGTTCAGCAGCCGTGCAGAGTATTCAGCCTTGTCCGCGTACCACACAGACGTGTGGTCCTTGACGATACCAAGCCGAATACCGGTCGGATTTACTTTCTGACCCATATTGAACTCTCCTAGCAGTCAGCTCTTAGTCGGCCACCTTGACGGTGATATGTGACGTACGCTTCAGGATGCGATCAGCGCGACCCTTGGCACGCGGCCGGATACGCTTCATTGTCATCCCTTCATCAACGAAGATCGCTGATACACGCAGCTCATCAATATCGGCACCTTCGTTGTGCTCCGCATTCGCGATAGCAGACTCCAGAACCTTCTTGACCAGGTGTGCACCTTTCTTCGTGCTGAACGCCAGGATATTCAGAGCTTCGCCCACAGATTTACCACGGATCTGATCAGCGACCAGTCGGGCCTTCTGGGCGGAGATGCGGGCGCCTGTGTGCTTGGCGATAACTTCCATCATCTACCCCCTTACTTCTTCTTGGCCTTCTTGTCGGCTGCATGACCGCGGTATGTACGTGTCGCAGCGAACTCGCCCAGTTTGTGGCCGACCATATCCTCGGTGATGAAAACCGGAACATGCTGACGACCGTTATGTACTGCAATAGTGAGACCGACGAACTGTGGGAACACAGTTGAACGACGCGACCAGGTTTTGATCGGACGACGCTCGTTAGCCTCGATTGCAGCCTCTACCTTCTTCAACAGGTGAAGGTCAATGAACGGACCTTTCTTCAGTGAACGTGGCACAGCTGTATCCTCTTATTTAGCCTGACGACGGCGTACGATCAGTTTATCAGTACGCTTGTTCGAACGGGTTTTGTGACCCTTGGTCGGCACGCCCCACGGAGTAACCGGATGACGACCACCAGAGGTACGACCCTCACCACCACCGTGCGGGTGATCAACCGGGTTCATCGCCACACCGCGAACGGTCGGACGAACACCACGCCAGCGCTTCGCACCAGCTTTACCCAGCTGACGCAGGCTGTGCTCAGAGTTGCTCACTTCACCCAGGGTCGCGCGGCATTCGGACAGCACCTTGCGGGTTTCACCAGAACGCAGACGCAGAGTCGCGTAGGTACCCTCACGGGCCACCAGCTGTGCAGAGGTTCCTGCTGAACGTGCGATCTGAGCGCCCTTGCCAGGCTTCAGCTCGACACAGTGAACAGTACTACCCAGCGGAATGTTACGCAGCGGCAGAGTGTTACCGATTTTGATATCAGCATCATCGCCAGACTGAATCTTGGCACCCGCAGTCAGACCTTTCGGCGCAATGATGTAACGACGTTCACCGTCAGCGTACTTCACCAGAGCGATGTGCGCAGAACGGTTGGGATCGTATTCCACACGCTCGATTACAGCGGGGATGCCATCCTTGTTGCGACGGAAGTCGACGATACGGTAATGCTGCTTGTGACCACCACCGATATGACGGGTGGTGATGCGGCCGTTGTTGTTACGACCACCGGACTTGCTCTTCTTCTCGACCAGTGCGGAAAAAGGCTTACCCTTGTGCAGATCAGCGCTGACCACCTTTACGAGATGACGACGTCCAGCAGAGGTCGGCTTTGCTTTAATAACTGCCATTGTTCAACCCCTCGTTATTCGCCTGCCAGGAAATCGATTTCGGAGCCTTCGGCCAGACGGACATACGCTTTACGAACATCATTGCGCTTGCCAAGACCACGCTGGGTGCGCTTGGTTTTGCCCTTGATGTTCAGTACGTTGACGCCCGCGACCTTAACGTTGAAGAGCTCTTCAACAGCTCGCTTGATTTCCGGCTTGGTTGCATCTTTGGCCACACGGAAAACAACCTGTTCGCTGCCTTCAGCTACGATTGTGGCCTTTTCAGAGATGTGCGGCCCGAGCAGCACTTTATAAATGCGTTCCGGGTTCATGCCAGCACCTCCTCAATTTTCTTCAGAGCAGGGACTGTTACCAGGACCTTCTCGAAACCAACCAGGCTAACCGGGTCGATACCTGCAGCGTCGCGTACATCAACGTGCGGGACGTTGCGCGCAGCCAGATACAGATTCTGCTCGACGTTTTCGGTGATCAGCAGTGCGTTGTCCAGTTTCAGCTCATCGAGCTTGGCAACAAACTGCTTGGTTTTGGGTGCTTCCAGCTGGAAGTCTTCAACGACAACCAGACGCTCCTGACGCACCAGCTCAGACAGAATGCAACGCATCGCGGCACGATACATTTTCTTGTTTACTTTCTGAGCATAATTACGCGGCTGAGCAGCGAAGGTGACACCACCGGCGCGCCACAGCGGCGAACGGCTGGTACCGGCACGGGCACGCCCAGTTCCCTTCTGACGGAAGGGCTTGGCACCACCGCCGGAAACAGCGGAACGATTTTTCTGCGCTTTGCTACCCTGACGGCCAGCTGCCATGTAGGCAGTCACGACCTGGTGCACCAGCGCCTCATTGAACTCTTTACCAAAAGCCAGATCGGATACTTCAACCGATCCGTTGGCTCCAGTCAGATTCAGATTCATAACAATCCTCCTCAGGCGCGTGCTTTAACAGCAGGTTTAACGATGACATCGCCGCCAGTGGCGCCCGGGATTGCTCCCTTGACGATCAGCAGGTTGCGCTCTGCATCGACACGTACGACTTCCAGAGTCTGTACGGTACAACGCTCAGCACCCATGTGACCGGCCATCTTTTTACCCTTGAAGACACGACCCGGGGTCTGGCACTGACCAATGGAACCCGGAGCACGGTGAGAAACGGAGTTACCGTGAGTCATGTCCTGGGTACGGAAGTTCCAGCGCTTTACGCCACCCTGGAAACCCTTACCTTTGGATTGACCGGTAACATCGATCTTCTGACCTGCTTCGAAGCGCTCAACAGTCAGCGTATCGCCAACGTTGATTTCCTCGTCACCATTCAGACGGAACTCCCACAAACCGCGACCGGCTTCTACACCTGCCTTGGCGAAGTGACCCGCTTCCGGCTTGCTCAGGCGATTGGCCTTTTTGCTGCCAGTGGTCACCTGTACCGCAGCGTAACCATCGGTTTCGACGGTCTTGATGCTGGTTACACGGTTCGGTTCCATTTCGATGACGGTGACTGGCACGGACACGCCATCTTCTGTGAAGATACGGGTCATACCCGCTTTACGTCCGATAAGTCCTACAGACATGTTTATACCTCTTGCCAGTTGTGTACGGGGCTGTCACCCGCTATGGCTGCCCTTTTCAGGTGCATTCCACAAATAGCGCTTCATTAATTGAATAATTAGCGCAGTGCGTATTAGCCGAGGCTGATCTGCACTTCAACACCCGCTGCGAGATCCAGTTTCATCAGAGCATCGACAGTCTTTTCTGTCGGTTCAACGATGTCCAGCACACGCTTATGAGTACGAATCTCGTACTGATCACGCGCGTCTTTATTGACGTGCGGAGAGATCAGGACGGTATAACGTTCTTTGCGGGTAGGAAGTGGGATCGGACCACGCACCTGAGCACCCGTCCGCTTAGCAGTCTCAACGATCTCCTGAGCAGATGAGTCGATCAGGCGATGATCAAAAGCCTTCAGACGGATTCTGATTTTTTGGTTCTGCATTCTGATCACGCATTTCCTGTAAGTTTTTTAACGGCAATAGCCGACCTCCCCTCGGATAAAGGGGACGCAAATTTTACTCAGTGGAGCTGCCAGCGTCAACTGAAAGTTTACTTTTTGACCAGCACTCACCACAGGTACAAAAAAGCCCTCCGAAGAGGGCTTTTAAGTTCAATCGGTAATCAGGGATTACTCGATAATTTTGGCAACAACACCCGCACCAACGGTACGACCACCTTCACGGATGGCGAAGCGCAGACCTTCTTCCATCGCGATCGGGTTGATCAGGGTAACAGACATCTGAACGTTGTCACCCGGCATTACCATTTCAACGCCTTCCGGCAGTTCACACGCACCAGTGATGTCAGTGGTACGGAAGTAGAACTGCGGACGGTAGCCCTTGAAGAACGGAGTGTGACGACCGCCTTCTTCCTTGCTCAGTACGTACACTTCGCCTTCGAAGCGAGTGTGCGGCTTGATGGAGCCCGGCTTGCACAGTACCTGACCACGCTCAACGTCGTCACGCTTGGTGCCACGCAGCAGCGCACCAACGTTCTCACCGGCACGACCCTGATCCAGCAGCTTGCGGAACATCTCAACACCCGTACAGGTCGTCTTGGTAGTATCGCGTACACCCACGATCTCTACTTCGTCGCCCACGTTCAGGATGCCACGCTCGATACGACCGGTTACCACAGTACCACGGCCAGAGATGGAGAATACGTCCTCGATCGGCATCAGGAACGGCATGTCAATTGCACGCTCAGGTTCCGGAATGTACTCGTCTAGGGTTTCTACCAGCTTCTTGACAGCAGAGGTACCGAAACCGTTGTCGTCTTCGCCGTTCAGTGCCATCAGCGCTGAACCCACAACGATCGGAGTGTCGTCGCCCGGGAAGTCGTACTGGTCCAGAAGTTCGCGAACTTCCATCTCAACCAGTTCCAGCAGCTCTTCATCGTCTACCATGTCCGCTTTGTTCAGGAACACGACGATGTAAGGTACACCTACCTGACGAGACAGCAGGATGTGCTCACGAGTCTGCGGCATGGGGCCGTCAGCAGCAGAACATACCAGAATCGCGCCGTCCATCTGGGCAGCACCGGTGATCATGTTCTTAACGTAGTCAGCGTGTCCCGGGCAGTCTACGTGCGCGTAGTGGCGAGTCGGTGATTCGTACTCTACGTGTGAAGTAGAGATGGTGATACCACGCTCACGCTCTTCCGGTGCGTTGTCGATACCGTCAAACGCTACGGCAGCGCCGCCCCATACTTCCGCACATACACGGGTCAGTGCAGCGGTCAGTGTCGTTTTGCCGTGGTCAACGTGGCCGATAGTACCTACGTTAACGTGCGGCTTGTTACGTTCAAATGATTGCTTAGCCACGGTTAATTCCTCTTAATTCAGCAATTGGCTTATCAGTTCTGCTTAATAACGGCTTCGGCAATATTCTGCGGAGCTTCGGAATAACCCTTGAACTCCATAGAATAGGTCGCACGACCCTGAGACGCAGAGCGCAGGTCAGTAGCGTAACCGAACATTTCACCCAGCGGTACCTCGGCGTTGATCACCTTGCCGGATGTGCTGTCTTCCATACCCTGTACCAGGCCACGACGACGGTTCAGGTCACCCATCACGTCACCCATGTACTCTTCAGGGGTTACGACTTCAACTTTCATCATCGGCTCGAGCAGGCACGGACTGGCGTCCTGTGCATACTTCTTGAGTGCCTGTGATGCGGCGATTTTAAACGCCATTTCGTTAGAGTCAACTTCGTGGAAGGAACCGTCGTACAGACGCGCCTTCAAACCGATGAGCGGATAACCGGCGATAACACCGTTCTTCATCTGCTCTTCGATACCTTTCTGTACGGCCGGGATGTATTCCTTCGGAATGGCACCACCCACGACTTCGTTGATGAATTCCAGTCCTTCTTCATCACTCGGGCTGAACTCAACAACAACGTGACCGTACTGACCGCGACCACCGGACTGACGGGCAAACTTGTGGTTTGCAACCACCGGCTTGCGGATCTTCTCACGGTAGGCAACCTGCGGTTTACCGATGTTGGCTTCAACCTTGAACTCGCGACGCATACGGTCAACGATGATATCCAGATGCAGCTCACCCATACCGGAGATAATGGTCTGGCCGGTTTCTTCATCGGTCTCAACGCGGAAAGACGGGTCTTCCTGAGCCAGCTTGCCCAGCGCAATACCCATTTTCTCCTGGTCAGCCTTGGATTTCGGCTCAACCGCAACAGAGATAACCGGCTCCGGGAACTCCATGCGTTCCAGGACGATCTTGTTGTCCAGGTCGCACAGGGTGTCACCGGTAGTAACATCTTTCAGACCGATCAGTGCAGCGATATCGCCTGCCAGTACTTCCTTGATCTCTTCACGGCTGTTGGCGTGCATCTGTACCATACGGCCCACGCGCTCTTTCTTCTGCTTGACAGAGTTGTACACGCTGTCACCAGAGTTCAGAACACCGGAGTAAACACGGATGAAGGTCAGGGTACCCACGAACGGGTCTGTTGCGATCTTGAACGCCAGCGCCGCAAACGGAGCTTTATCATCGGCTTCACGGGTTTCAACGGTTTCGGCCGCATCATCCAGTGTACCTTCAATCGCCTTAACTTCGGTCGGAGACGGCAGGTATTCGATGACCGCGTCAAGCACAGCCTGTACACCCTTGTTCTTGAATGCAGAACCGGCCGCCATCAGGACGATCTCGTTAGCCAGCGTACGCGCACGCAGACCAGCCTTGATCTCTTCGTCAGTCAGTTCGCCTTCTTCCAGGTACTTCTCCATCAGCTCTTCGGTGGCTTCTGCTGCCGCTTCAACCATCATTTCGCGGTATTCTTCAGCCTTGGCCTGGAGATCAGCCGGAATATCTTCCAGCTCATAGGTCATACCCTGGTCAGCTTCGTTCCACATGATGGCTTTCATGCGAACCAGGTCGACAACACCCTTGAACTCGTCTTCGGCACCGATCGGAATGTTGATCGGCACGGTTACAGCACCCAGACGCTTCTTCAGCTGAGATTCAACCATGAAGAAGTCTGCACCGGCACGGTCCATCTTGTTGACGAACACCATGCGAGGCACTTCGTACTTGTTCGCCTGACGCCATACGGTTTCGGTCTGCGGCTGCACACCGGAAGAAGCACAGAGTACTACAACAGCACCATCCAGCACTCGCAGTGAACGCTCAACTTCAATTGTGAAGTCAACGTGTCCCGGGGTGTCAATGATGTTTACACGGTGCTGTTCGAACTGCTGGTTCATACCAGCCCAGAATGTAGTAGTAGCAGCGGAGGTAATGGTAATACCTCGTTCCTGCTCCTGCTCCATCCAGTCCATGGTAGCAGCACCATCGTGCACTTCACCGATCTTGTGAGACAGACCTGTATAGAACAGGATTCGCTCTGTAGTGGTGGTCTTGCCGGCGTCTACGTGAGCGCAAATACCGATATTACGGTAGCGCTCGATAGGGGTCTTACGAGCCACGACAATATCCTCTGATGTTTAGAAGCGGTAATGAGCGAAAGCCTTGTTGGCTTCAGCCATGCGATGCACGTCTTCACGTTTCTTAACAGCTGCACCACGACCTTCAGCAGCATCAGCCAGCTCACCAGCCAGACGCAGGGCCATGGACTTCTCACCACGTTTACGGGCAGCATCTACCAACCAACGCATGGACAGAGCCAGACGACGGGAGGGACGCACTTCAACCGGTACCTGGTAAGTAGCACCACCAACACGGCGAGATTTTACTTCCACCAACGGCTGAACGGTTTCCAGAGCTTTTTCAAACAGTTCCAGCGGATCCTGCTTGGTGCGCTCTTCAATTTTTTCCAACGCACCATAAACGATACGCTCGGCAACAGATTTCTTGCCGTGCACCATCAGGTGGTTGATGAATTTTGCCAGTGTAATGTTACCGAATTTAGGATCCGGCAGGATTTCGCGCTTCGCAGCGACGCGTCTTCTTGGCATGGATAAGCCCTCTGTAAAAAATTTAAGGTCTTCAGGATTATGCGGTATGTATTCACATCCGCCCTTACTCTTATCGTCTTTCGGTCTTGCTACTCAGCTTCGCACCCTCAGGCCACCCGGCTGTACAGCTTCACCGTCGGAACGACGGGATCAGGACTTGGGACGCTTGGTACCGTACTTGGAACGAGCCTGTTTACGGTCGTTAACGCCAGAGCAGTCCAAAGAACCACGTACTGTGTGATAACGCACACCCGGCAGGTCTTTTACACGACCGCCACGGATCAGAACTACGGAGTGTTCCTGCAGGTTGTGGCCTTCACCACCGATGTAGGAAGATACTTCATAGCCATTGGTCAGGCGCACACGGCACACTTTACGCAGAGCCGAGTTCGGCTTCTTCGGAGTAGTAGTGTAAACACGGGTACATACACCACGACGCTGCGGGCAAGCTTCAAGCGCACGAACGTCGCTCTGCTGTACCTTACGCTTACGCGGCTGGCGTACCAGCTGGTTAATCGTTGCCATTAAGCAAACTCCACGTTTGGTTTATTTCACCATCTTTATGGGCTGGATATTGACTCCAGCACGAAAGGGCCGGAATTTTAATCAATTCCGGCCCCTGACGTCAATTATTGAGCAATATTTACTCAGCGTCTGGCGAAGACATCGATGCGTTCAGCGCTTCGGTCAGTGCCTGCTGCACATCTTCCGCACTCACGGTCATGCCTTCTGTTGCCATTTGACGTTTACGCTTACGCTCGCTGTGGTAAGCCAGACCTGTACCCGCCGGGATCAGTCGGCCCACAACAACGTTTTCTTTCAGGCCACGCAGGAAGTCGCGCTTGCCAGTCACCGCACCTTCGGTCAGTACGCGGGTTGTCTCCTGGAAGGAGGCCGCGGAGATGAACGACTCTGTTGCCAGAGAGGCTTTGGTGATACCCAGCAGTACACGCTCGTACTTGGCCGGAATCTTGCCTTCAGTCTCAAGGCGCTTGTTCTGCTCGATGATCGCGGCGTATTCGACCTGATCACCCGGGATGAAGTCAGAATCACCGGTCTCGAGAATCTCGGCCTTGCGCAGCATCTGACGCACAATTACTTCAATGTGCTTGTCGTTGATCGCTACACCCTGGAGGCGGTAAACCTCCTGGATCTCACTGACGATATACTTCGCCAGCTCTTCGACGCCCAGAATGCGCAGAATGTCGTGCGCGTTGGACGGACCATCGGAGATGACTTCACCCTTCTCTACGGTTTCACCTTCGAACACGTTCAGGTTACGCCACTTCTGGATCATGATCTCGACAGGATCGGAACCGTCGTTCGGCGTAATCACGATGCGACGCTTGCCCTTGGTTTCCTTGCCGAAGGTCACTGTACCGGAGACCTCAGCCAGCACGGCAGATTCTTTCGGCTTACGCGCTTCAAACAGGTCGGCAACACGCGGCAGACCACCGGTGATGTCCTTGTTGACCGAGCCTTCCTGCGGAATACGCGCCAGGATGTCACCGATCTGAACATCGGCACCGTCGTTCAGGTTGACGATCGCCTTGGCCGGGAGCAGATACTGAGCCGGCATTTCAGTGCCCGGGTGGAACACGTCATTGCCATTGGCATCGACCAGCTTGATCATCGGACGGATATCCTTGCCCGCCTGCGGGCGATCCTTGGCATCCAGAATCTCGATGGTGGACAGGCCGGTCAGCTCATCTGTCTGACGCTTGATGGTAATACCGTCTTCCATGCCCACATATTCAATGCGACCGGCCACCTCAGTGACGATCGGGTGAGTATGCGGGTCCCAGTTGGCAACGACAGCACCGGCGTCGACCTTGGAGCCGTCACGTACCTTGATGATCGCACCGTACGGCAGCTTGTAACGCTCACGCTCGCGCCCGTGCTCATCGGTTACACCCACTTCGCCGGAACGAGAGGTTGCCACCAGGTTGCCATCGGTACGCTCAACATACTTCAGGTTGTGCAGACGGATTTCACCGCCGTTCTTAACCTGAATGCTGTCGACGGCTGCCGCTCGGGAAGCCGCACCACCGATGTGGAAGGTACGCATGGTCAGCTGTGTACCCGGCTCACCGATCGACTGCGCGGCGATAACACCCACGGCCTCACCACGGTTCACCAGGTGACCACGACCCAGATCACGACCATAGCAGTTGGAGCAGATGCCAACCTGAGCTTCACAGGTGATGGCAGAGCGCACCAGAATTTCGTCAATACCGCTGTATTTTTCGTCGTTTTCAAGGCGGTGGACCCAAGCCTCGTCGATCAGCGTACCCGCTTCGATCAACGTTTCCTTGCCTGCCGGATCAAGCACATCCTCGGCGACTACACGACCCAGTACACGCTCACCCAGGGTCACGATCACATCGCCACCCTCGATCATGGGCTGTACCAGCACACCCTTGTCGGTACCACAATCCGGCTCGGTGATCACAACGTCCTGCGCAACATCAACCAGTCGACGAGTCAGGTAACCGGAGTTGGCGGTCTTGAGTGCCGTATCCGCCAGACCCTTACGTGCACCGTGCGTGGAGATGAAGTACTGCAGTACGTTCAGACCTTCACGGAAGTTCGCCACGATCGGCGTTTCGATGATGGAGCCATCCGGCTTCGCCATCAGACCACGCATACCGGACAGCTGACGAATCTGGGCGGCACTGCCTCGCGCACCGGAGTCGGCCATCATGTAAACGGAGTTGAAGGATTCCTGCTCGACCTTGTTGCCTTCGGCATCGGTCACCACATCCACCTTCAGGTTATCCATCATCTTCTTGGCCAGCAGCTCGTTGGCACGGGACCAGATGTCGATAACCTTGTTGTACTTCTCGCCCTGAGTCACAAGACCGTCCGCGAACTGACGTTCGATCTCTTTAACTTCCTTGTCGGCCTCGGCAATGATTTCGACCTTCTCGGCCGGAATTTCAAAGTCGTTTACACCGATGGATGCACCGGACATGGTCGCCTGACGGAAGCCCATGTACATCAGCTGGTCAGCGAAGATAACCGTGTCCTTCAGACCACAGCGACGGTAGGCTTCGTTCAGCAGGCGCGAGATGGATTTCTTCTTCATCGCCTGGTCAACCAGCTCGTACGGCAGACCATTTGGCACGATATCGAACAGCATGGCACGGCCAACGGTGGTGTCCTTCAGCTCGTAGCGCTCTTCGACATTGCCTTCGATGTCGCGAATCACTTCGCGCACACGTACCTTGATGCGCGCCTGCAGGTGTACCTGACCGGCACCATGTGCACGCTGCACTTCCTTGATGTCGGAGAAGATCATGCCTTCGCCCTTGGCGTTGATACGCTCACGGGTCATGTAGTACAGACCCAGTACCACGTCCTGAGACGGCACGATGATCGGCTCGCCGTTGGCCGGTGACAGGATGTTGTTGGTGGACATCATCAGGGCACGGGCTTCGAGCTGGGCTTCCAGGGTCAGCGGTACGTGCACCGCCATCTGGTCACCGTCAAAGTCGGCGTTGTAGGCCGCACACACCAGCGGGTGCAGCTGAATCGCCTTGCCTTCGATCAGAACCGGCTCAAACGCCTGGATACCCAGACGATGCAGTGTCGGCGCACGGTTCAGCAGAACCGGGTGCTCACGAATCACCTCGTCGAGGATATCCCATACCAGCGGCTCTTCACGCTCAACCATTTTCTTGGCAGCCTTGATGGTGGTCGCATGACCACGCAGTTCCAGCTTGGAGAAGATGAACGGCTTGAACAGTTCCAGCGCCATTTTCTTCGGCAGACCGCACTGGTGCAGACGCAGGTACGGACCTACCACGATTACGGAGCGGCCGGAGTAGTCAACACGCTTACCGAGCAGGTTCTGACGGAAACGACCCTGCTTGCCCTTGATCATGTCAGCCAGGGACTTCAGCGGGCGCTTGTTGGAACCGGTGATGGCACGACCACGACGGCCGTTATCCAGCAGCGCATCGACGGATTCCTGCAGCATTCGCTTCTCGTTGCGCACGATGATATCCGGTGCGTTCAGATCCAGCAGACGCTTCAGACGGTTGTTACGGTTGATCACGCGACGGTACAGATCGTTCAGGTCGGACGTCGCGAAGCGACCACCGTCCAGCGGTACCAGCGGACGCAGATCCGGCGGCAGAACCGGCAGCACTTCCATGATCATCCAGGCAGGATCATTGCCGGATTTCAGGAAGGCTTCCAGCAGCTTCAGACGCTTGGACAGCTTCTTGATCTTGGTCTCGGAGTTGGTCTGCGGCAGCTCTTCACGCAGTTGCTGACACTCTTCATCCAGGTCGATGGAGGACAGCAGCTCCTTGATCGCTTCAGCACCCATGCGCGCATCAAAGTCGTCACCGAACTCTTCCAGCGCCTCAAAGTACTGCTCGTCATTCAGCATCTGGCCACGCTCAAGCGTAGTCATGCCGGGATCGATTACGACAAATGATTCAAAGTACAGTACGCGCTCGATGTCACGCAGGGTCATGTCCAGCATCAGACCGATACGGGACGGCAGTGACTTCAGGAACCAGATGTGAGCAACCGGGGACGCCAGCTCGATATGACCCATGCGTTCACGACGCACTTTGGTCTGGGTTACTTCGACGCCACACTTCTCACAGATCACGCCACGGTGCTTCATGCGCTTGTACTTGCCGCACAGGCACTCGTAATCCTTGACCGGGCCAAAGATCTTGGCACAGAACAGGCCATCACGCTCCGGCTTGAAGGTACGATAGTTGATGGTTTCCGGCTTTTTGACTTCACCGTAAGACCAGGAACGGATCATATCCGGTGACGCCAGGGATACACGAATGGAGTCGAACTCTTCGGACTGTCCCTGGGACTTCAGCAGATTCAGCAAATCTTTCATTGTCTATAGCTCCTCGCGGAGTTCTCTGCGCCAATGCCCCATGTCAGACAGGGGCACCGGCTGGTGATCATTCAGGTCTTACTCGCTCTCAAGCTCGATATCGATACCGAGCGAGCGGATTTCCTTGATCAACACGTTGAACGATTCGGGCATACCCGGTTCCATACGGTGATCGCCATCGACGATATTCTTGTACATCTTGGTACGACCGTTCACATCGTCCGACTTCACGGTCAGCATCTCCTGCAGGGTGTAGGCAGCACCGTATGCTTCCAGTGCCCAGACCTCCATCTCCCCGAAACGCTGACCACCGAACTGCGCCTTACCACCCAGCGGCTGCTGAGTCACAAGGCTGTAGGAGCCGGTCGAACGGGCGTGCATCTTGTCGTCAACCAGGTGGTTCAACTTCAGCATGTACATGTAGCCAACAGTAACCGGACGGTCAAACAGGTCGCCGGTACGGCCGTCGTACAGACGTACCTGACCGCTGTCATCCATATCGGCCAGTCGCAGCAATGCCTTGATTTCGCTTTCCTTGGCACCGTCGAATACCGGCGTTGCCAGCGGCACACCACCCTTCAGGTTTTCGGCCAGCTCAAGAATCTCATCATCGCTGAAGCTATCCAGATCTTCCTGACGTCCCGCCGTCAGACCACCGTGGTCATCGTTATAGATCTGCCCAAGGAATGCTCGCAGTGCCTTGACCTTCTCGGCCTTGGCCTGCTCCTGTTCCAGCAGCCCATTGATCTTGCGGCCCAGACCCTTGGCGGCAGCACCGAAGTGCGTTTCCAGAATCTGACCCACGTTCATGCGCGACGGTACACCCAGCGGGTTCAGAACGATGTCGACCGGTTCACCGTTGGCATCATAGGGCATGTCTTCAACCGGCATGATGACGGAGATAACACCCTTGTTACCGTGTCGGCCGGCCATCTTGTCACCCGGCTGTACGCGACGTTTGGTCGCAACGTACACCTTGACGATCTTCAGTACGCCCGGGGCCAGATCATCACCGGTCTGCAGCTTGCGCTTCTTGTCTTCGAAGCGCTTGTCGAGATTCTCGCGGCGCTCTTCCAGCTGCTTGCGAGCCAGTTCCAGCTCTTCGGCAACGGCTTCGTCAGCCACACGAATCTTGAACCACTCGGACTTCTTCAGGCCAGACAGGAATGCGTCACTGATCTCTTCGCCTTTCTTGAGACCTGCACCACCCTCGGCGGAAAGACCGACCAGTTTGCGCTGCAGACGTTCGAACGTAGCCTGCTCAACAATGCGGTACTCTTCGTTCAGGTCCTTGCGGATTGCATCCAGCTCGGACTTCTCGATCGACAGAGCACGCTCATCCTTCTGAACGCCGTCACGGGTAAAGACCTGAACATCGATAACCTTGCCAATGGTGCCGGTCTTCACGCGCAGGGAGGTATCCTTCACGTCAGACGCTTTCTCACCGAAGATTGCACGCAGCAGTTTTTCTTCCGGTGTCAGCTGGGTTTCACCCTTCGGTGTTACCTTGCCGACCAGAATGTCGCCCGGGCCCACTTCGGCACCAATGTGTACGATGCCGGCCTCGTCCAGCTTGGACAGCGCCGATTCGCCCACGTTGGGAATATCGGAGGTGATCTCCTCAGGCCCCAGCTTGGTGTCACGCGCCACACAGGTCAGTTCCTGGATGTGGATCGTGGTAAAGCGATCTTCCTGCACCACACGCTCGGAAATGAGGATGGAGTCCTCGAAGTTGTAACCGTTCCACGGCATGAACGCGATGCGCATGTTCTGCCCCAGCGCCAGCTCACCCAGGTCAACGGACGGGCCGTCTGCCATTACGTCACCGCGCTGAACCACTTCGCCCGGACGGACGATGGAGCGCTGGTTAATGCAGGTGTTCTGGTTGGAACGCACATATTTGGTCAGGTTGTAGATGTCTACACCTGCGTCACCGGCATGCACTTCGTCATCATGGACACGCACAACCACACGCGCTGCATCGACAGACTCGATCACACCGCCACGACGGGCAACAACGCAGACACCGGAGTCCTGTGCCACGTTACGCTCAATGCCGGTACCCACCAGCGGCTTTTCAGCACGCAGAGTCGGAACAGCCTGACGCTGCATGTTCGAGCCCATGAGTGCACGGTTGGCGTCATCGTGCTCAAGGAACGGAATCAGTGACGCGGCAACGGATACCACCTGACGGGGTGATACGTCCATGTACTGAATGCGTTCCGGCGGCATGACCGTGAATTCGTTCAGGTGGCGTACGGCCACGAGATCGTCTGTCAGACGGCCTTCATCGTCCATCGCGGCTGAAGCCTGCGCGATGACGTACTTGTTCTCTTCAATTGCAGACAGGTAATCGATATCGTCGGTTACCTTGCCATCGACCACACGACGGTACGGCGTTTCCAGGAAGCCGTAATCGTTGGTGCGGGCAAACACGGCCAGTGAGTTGATCAGACCGATGTTCGGACCTTCAGGGGTCTCGATCGGGCAGACACGACCGTAATGGGTTGGGTGTACGTCACGGACTTCAAAGCCGGCACGCTCACGGGTCAAACCGCCCGGGCCCAAAGCCGATACACGACGCTTGTGCGTGATTTCGGACAGCGGGTTGTTCTGGTCCATGAACTGGGACAGCTGACTGGACCCGAAAAATTCCTTGATCGCGGCTGCAACAGGCTTGGCGTTGATCAGATCCTGCGGCATCAGGTTGTCGGACTCGGCCATGGACAGACGCTCGCGCACGGCACGCTCGACACGGACCAGACCAACACGGAACTGGTTCTCGGCCATTTCACCCACGGAGCGGATACGACGGTTGCCCAGGTGATCGATATCATCGACGGTACCACGACCGTTGCGGATCTCGATCAGGGTCTTCATCACATCCAGGATGTCGCTCTTTTCCAGCACACCGGAACCGGTCACTTCATCGCGACCCAGACGACGGTTGAACTTCATGCGACCAACCGCAGACAGATCGTAACGCTCTTCCGAGAAGAAGAGGTTTTCGAACAGTGCTTCTGCAGACTCTTTGGTCGGCGGCTCTCCGGGGCGCATCATGCGATAGATTTCAACCAGAGCTTCCAGCTGATTGCGAGTCGGGTCGATACGCAGAGTGTCAGACACGAACGGACCACAATCCAGGTCGTTGGTGTACAGTGTCTCGATGCGATCAATACCCAGCACCTGCATCTTGCCGATCAGGTCTTCGGTGATTTCGGCGTTGCAGTTGGCCACCAGCTCACCGGTACTCGGATCCACCAGGTTGCGTGCAAGCGCCTTGCCGATCAGATATTCAGCCGGCACTTTCAGCTGCTGCATGCCGGCCTTGGCCATCTGGCGGATGTGACGCGGGGTAATACGACGGCCCGCTTCGACGATCACATTGCCTTCAGGGTCCTTGATCTCGAACGACATGGTCTCGCCACGCAGGCGCTCGGGAATCAGGTCCATCCAGATGGCGTCCTGCTCCAGCGTCCAGCCAGTCGTTTCGAAGAAGGTTTCCAGAATTTCTTCCGCTTCCAGACCCAATGCGCGCAGCAGAATCGTGGCCGGGAGTTTACGGCGACGGTCGATACGTACGAACAGGCTGTCCTTCGGATCGAATTCGAAATCGAGCCAGGAGCCACGGTAGGGAATGATGCGAGCAGAGTACAGCAGCTTGCCGGATGAATGTGTCTTGCCCTTGTCGTGGTCGAAGAACACACCCGGAGAACGGTGCAGCTGAGACACGATGACACGCTCGGTACCGTTTACAACAAAGGTACCGTTCTCGGTCATCAGAGGCATTTCGCCCATGTAAACTTCCTGCTCCTTGATATCCTTGACCGCTTTTGTAGAAGAGTCACGATCATAGATAATCAGGCGCACTTTGACGCGCAGAGGCGCGGCGTAGGTGATACCACGCTGCTGACACTCTTTCACGTCGAATACGGGTTCGCCCAAACGGTAACCGGCGTACTCGAGGGCTGCGTTGCCAGAGTAAGAGACAATTGGAAATACGGAATTGAACGCAGCGTGCAAGCCTTCGTCACGACGTCCATCGCTTGCGTTGCCATCCTGCAGGAAGCGACGATAAGAGTCGAGCTGAATCGCCAGCAGGTATGGCACATCCATAACCTGTCGCAACTTGGCGAAATTCTTGCGAATGCGTTTCTTCTCAGTATATGAATAAGCCATCAGTGTTCCCCAGCATCTGCACCCAGGTTGAGAAGCCAGTCCATCGCATGCCTGCGATCGGGCTGTGTAGCCGTTATTTATTTGCTGTCTATAAATAACGGAAAAAGGCCGGTGGCGTTACGCCACCAGCCATACGCTTTCAAGCAGTTTTAAGCCGCTTTTTGCGCATCAACGCGATTACTTGAGCTCAACAGTCGCGCCAGCTTCTTCCAGCTCTTTCTTCAGAGCTTCAGCTTCATCTTTGGACACGCCTTCTTTGATGGTAGACGGAGCGCCGTCAACCAGCTCTTTGGCTTCTTTCAGGCCCAGGCCGGTAGCGCCACGGACAGCCTTGATGACGTTTACTTTCTTGTCACCGGCAGAAGCCAGGATAACGTTGAACTCGGTCTGCTCTTCAGCAGCAGCACCGGCGTCGCCAGCCGGACCAGCCATAACAGCAGCAGCGGCAGTTACGCCGAACTTCTCTTCCATGGCTTCGATCAGAGCAACAACGTCCTTAACAGACATTTCAGAGATTGCGTTGATGATATCTTCGTGAGTCAGAGACATGATTCAAATCCTGATAATTGGGTAGAGCGATAGCTCGTTAAAACATTCAAGAAACGGCCGAGATCGAGTCTCAGGCAGCTTCCTGCTCTTTCTGGTCGCGAATGGCCGCAATAGTACGAACCAGCTTGCCAGCTGCAGCTTCTTTCATGACGCTCATCAGCTTGGCGATTGCTTCGTCGTACGTCGGCAGGCTTGCCAGCATTGCGATGTCGACCAGTTCACCTTCGAAGGCGGCTGTTTTCAGCTCGAACTTCTCGTTCTTCTTCGCGAAATCCTTGAGGATACGCGCACCGGCACCCGGGTGCTCGGTGGAGAAGGCGATAATGGTCGGACCGACAAAGCTGTCCTGCAGACATGCGTAGTCAGTGCCGTCTACTGCGCGACGAGCCAGAGTGTTACGTACGACTTTCAGCCATACGCCGTGCTCACGGGCTTCTTTACGCAGAGCAGTCATGTCTTCTACAGTTACGCCGCGAGAGTCGGCTACAACTGCAGACAGAGCAGACTTGGCAGCTTCCTGGACTTCAGCGACGATCGCTTTTTTGTCTTCGAGTCCTAATGCCACGATTTACTCCTGGATATAGTCTTGCGACTGTTTACCAACCACCCCTTGCGGGGCTTCTGAGTACGGTGGTTTTGATTCGCGTGAATCGCACCGTCTGCGCAGGCTGGTGTTTCCATTAAGATGCCGAAACCGAAGTGACGACATCACCTGCGGTCTTTGACGGCCTTCGTCTCTGTATTACAGGTCACGAAGACCCTCAAAAAACCTTTACGTCGATCAGAAGCTCAGTGAGGACTGATCGATCGCCAGACCCGGGCCCATGGTGGTGGACAGGGTCACTTTCTTAACGTATACGCCTTTGGCAGAAGAAGGCTTCAGCTTCTTCAGCTCAGCCAGCAGCGCTTCAACGTTCTGCTGAATGGCCTGGGGCTCGAAACCCAGCTTGCCAACGGAGCAGTGAATGATGCCGTTCTTGTCAGTACGGAAACGCACCTGACCAGCCTTGGCATTGTTAACTGCAGTTGCAACGTCAGGTGTCACAGTACCGACTTTCGGGTTCGGCATCAGGCCGCGCGGGCCCAGGATCTGACCCAGCTGACCCACAACGCGCATGGCGTCCGGAGTCGCGATCACAACGTCAAAATCCAGATTGCCGGCTTTTACCTGCTCAGCCAGATCATCGAAACCAACGATGTCTGCACCAGCAGCCTTGGCTTTCTCGGCGTTTTCGCCCTGTGCAAAGACCGCAACACGAACATCCTTGCCGGTACCGTTCGGCAGAACGCTGGAGCCACGCACAACCTGATCGGATTTACGCGGATCAACGCCCAGATTCACCGCAACGTCGACAGACTCGGTGAACTTGACGGCAGAAACTTCGCCCAGCAGAGAAACGGCGTCAGTTACTGCGTACAGCTTGCCGCTCTCGATTTTTTCACGAATCGCCTTCTGGCGCTTTGTCAGCTTAGCCATTATTCATCACCCTCTACAACAAGGCCCATGGAGCGTGCGCTACCGGCGATGGTGCGGACAGCCGCATCCATGTCAGCCGCGGTCAGATCAGGCATCTTGGTGGTTGCAATCTCTTCCAGCTGAGCACGGGTAACAGCACCCACTTTCTCAGTGTTCGGACGTGCAGAACCACTCTTCAGACCAGCCGCTTTCTTCAGCAGAATGGAAGCCGGCGGAGTCTTGGTGATGAACGTAAAGCTGCGGTCGCTGTATACGGTAATAACAACAGGAGTCGGCAGACCAGGTTCCATACCCTGAGTCTGGGCGTTGAACGCCTTACAGAATTCCATGATGTTAACACCGTGCTGACCCAGAGCCGGACCTACGGGAGGACTCGGGTTAGCCTGACCTGCTTTTACCTGCAGCTTGATATAAGCGTTGATTTTCTTAGCCATTAAGCTACTCCTTTGGGTTCAAACGCCCTTCGGGCTCCCCATTTCTCACAACAACGAAAACCGCCTGATGGCGGCTTCGTTACCAGAATCTCAGGCCTTTTCGACCTGAGTAAATTCAAGCTCGACCGGAGTCGAGCGCCCGAAGATAAGCACAGCCACCTGCAGACGGTTCTTCTCGTAGTTGACTTCTTCAACCACGCCGTTGAAGTCAGCAAAAGGACCATCGATGACACGCACCATCTCACCAGGCTCAAATACAGTCTTGGGCCGCGGCTTGTCTGCACCACTCTCTACGCGCTGCAGAATCTCCTGAGCCTCACGCTCGGTGATCGGCGCAGGCTTGTCTGCCGTACCGCCAATAAAACCCATCACGCGCGGCGTGTTTTTTACCAGATGCCAGGTCTCATCATTCATGACCATCTGCACCAGTACATAGCCGGGGTAGAACTTGCGCTCGGACTTACGCTTCTTGCCGTCACGGATCTCGACCACTTCTTCAGTGGGAACCAGCACATCACCGAACTGATCCTGCATGCCATGCAGTTCAATCCGCTCTTTCAGTGCATTCATGACGCGCTTTTCGTAGCCGGAGTAGGCATGCACGACATACCAGCGCTTCTTGTCCATGTCCATGCTTACACCTCTTATCCGATCGCGCCGGACACCAGCCAACCCAACAGGGAATCAAGCCCCCAGAGCGCCAGCCCGACCAACAGTACAGCAATCACTACAATTGCAGTCGTTTGCAACGTTTCCTGGCGCGTCGGCCAGACCACCCTGCGAATTTCATTCTTGGCTTCCTTGAACAGCTGGAAGAAAGCCTTGCCTTTCGCGGTTTGCAGCGCAACCAGCCCTGCCACCACCGCCAGCGCCAGCAGCGCCAACACACGATACAGCAGCGACTCGCCAGCGAACATGGAGTTCCCTACAACACCAGCCGCAACCAATGCTACAACGACCAGCCACTTAAGGCCGTCGAGTTTAGATCCTTCGGAAGTCACTTTAGAGTTCACGCCAGGGCCTCGGAAATATGAAAGCTTGCGCTTTGTGTGACGCCATTCCCGATTAGGAATGGCAGGCCAGGAGGGACTCGAACCCCCAACCTGCGGTTTTGGAGACCGCTGCTCTGCCAGTTGAGCTACTGGCCTGTTGCGTAACAGGGAGGCACATTATATGCACCTCCCCGCATGGGTGCAACAGGTAATTACCGAATTTTACTCGATAATTTTGGCAACAACGCCCGCACCAACGGTACGACCACCTTCACGGATGGCGAAGCGCAGACCTTCTTCCATCGCGATCGGGTTGATCAGGGTAACAGACATCTGAACGTTGTCACCCGGCATTACCATTTCAACGCCTTCCGGCAGTTCACACGCACCAGTGATGTCAGTGGTACGGAAGTAGAACTGCGGACGGTAGCCCTTGAAGAACGGAGTGTGACGACCGCCTTCTTCCTTGCTCAGTACGTACACTTCGCCTTCGAAGCGAGTGTGCGGCTTGATGGAGCCCGGCTTGCACAGTACCTGACCACGCTCAACGTCGTCACGCTTGGTGCCACGCAGCAGCGCACCAACGTTCTCACCGGCACGACCCTGATCCAGCAGCTTGCGGAACATCTCAACACCCGTACAGGTCGTCTTGGTAGTATCGCGTACACCCACGATCTCTACTTCGTCGCCCACGTTCAGGATGCCACGCTCGATACGACCGGTTACCACAGTACCACGGCCAGAGATGGAGAATACGTCCTCGATCGGCATCAGGAACGGCATGTCAATTGCACGCTCAGGTTCCGGAATGTACTCGTCTAGGGTTTCTACCAGCTTCTTGACAGCAGAGGTACCGAAACCGTTGTCGTCTTCGCCGTTCAGTGCCATCAGCGCTGAACCCACAACGATCGGAGTGTCGTCGCCCGGGAAGTCGTACTGGTCCAGAAGTTCGCGAACTTCCATCTCAACCAGTTCCAGCAGCTCTTCATCGTCTACCATGTCCGCTTTGTTCAGGAACACGACGATGTAAGGTACACCTACCTGACGAGACAGCAGGATGTGCTCACGAGTCTGCGGCATGGGGCCGTCAGCAGCAGAACATACCAGAATCGCGCCGTCCATCTGGGCAGCACCGGTGATCATGTTCTTAACGTAGTCAGCGTGTCCCGGGCAGTCTACGTGCGCGTAGTGGCGAGTCGGTGATTCGTACTCTACGTGTGAAGTAGAGATGGTGATACCACGCTCACGCTCTTCCGGTGCGTTGTCGATACCGTCAAACGCTACGGCAGCGCCGCCCCATACTTCCGCACATACACGGGTCAGTGCAGCGGTCAGTGTCGTTTTGCCGTGGTCAACGTGGCCGATAGTACCTACGTTAACGTGCGGCTTGTTACGTTCAAATGATTGCTTAGCCATCGCGAGTCAACCTGATCAAGTCGTTTCAAGGACGCAAATACAACAAAGGGTAGACATATTGCTATATCTACCCTTTGCGACAAAACTGGAGCTCATGGGCGGATTTGAACCGCCGACCTCACCCTTACCAAGGGTGTGCTCTACCCCTGAGCTACATGAGCATATCGATACATCTTCGTTGGAGCGGGTAGCGGGAATCGAACCCGCCTCTTCAGCTTGGAAGGCTGAGGTAATAGCCACTATACCATACCCGCTTGAACGGAGATGGTGGTGGGAGGTGGATTCGAACCACCGAAGCTCGCGCGTCAGATTTACAGTCTGATCCCTTTGGCCACTCGGGAACCCCACCAGCCTTTCAAACACTTCGCCGAAATGGTGCCGGCACGAGGAGTCGAACCCCGGACCTACTGATTACAAGTCAGTTGCTCTACCAACTGAGCTATACCGGCCTTGTCCGTCGAAGTGGTGCGTATCTTACTGATCCGACTGGGGCTGTGCAAGCCCCGAACATAATTTTTTTTCAATTTTAAGACCCGGCCAGCCACGCAGCAGCAATTGCCTGAGTGCAGGACCGATTTCAGTGCCGGCCGACACCTCCACTTCGAGCAGCACGCCCGTGGCCGGCTGCAGGATCGGGCGCAATTCGCTGGCCAGACCCAGCCCCTCGTTCAACGCACCCTGCTCCAGTAACGCATCAGCTTTCGCCCGCTCCCCGGTGAAGGGCCCCAGGATAAACCGACCCTGCCGCGTCTGAGGCACCCAGCCCGCCAATGCCAGTGTATCGAGCAATTCCCTTTGAGCCTGCACGTCAGAGGGGATCTCGATCGCAAGCTCATACCCTGCCACATCTGGCGGCGCCGGCAACCGTTCCGAAGCAAGCACCAGACCCTCAAGGCGCGCAGCTGCCTGCCTTGCCTCACGCTCTGATGCAAACACACCCAACTGATAGCAGTCGCTCTGCAGCGGGCGCACAGTCTCACCAGCCGAAAGTTCATGCAGCAGGCGCAACTGATTTACCTGAATATCGGGTTCGGCGGTTCTTCCAACCACTGCCTGCTGTTTCTGCGCGTACCACAAAAACAGCAATGCATTACATAACAGCAGTAACAGCAGCAGCCAGCGCAACATGGTTTACTCCAGCGCCCAGCGCAAACCGTCGAGCACCAGATCAGGTACCCACTCCCCCTGCCCAGCCAGGCTGCAAAACAGCTCCCCGTCACCTCCGGTCACCAACAGACGCCGACCGGAACATTGGTACTGCAACCATTGAGGCACATGCTGAGCGAGAGCCGAAAACATGAGGTTGGTACCGTGCGCAACCGCCGCACTGGTATCCGCACCCGGCTGCAGGCTGAAGTCGTGAACATCACGATCAACCAGAATGCCGGCGGTTGATCCTGTCAACACCTCCCGCATCAGACGCAGTCCCGGCAGAATAAAGCCGCCTTCGTGCCTTCCCTGCGCATCCAGCAGATCGATGGTGATGGCGCTGCCACAGTCAACAATGCAACAGGGCTCGCGGTAACGTTGCCAGGCCGCCAACATCACCAGCCAACGATCGACTCCCATTCTGGATGGGTCGGTGTAACTGTTGCTGACTCCGGCTGCAGTGGTGGCACTGCGCGCAAAGCGTACCGGTACGCCCCAAGCGGCTTCAACCGCTTGCGACAACACCTGCTCAAGAGCCCTGCCCGCCACAGAGCCGACCAGCACCTGCTGCGGGCTTGCAGCACAGTCTTCAAGATCCGCTGCGGAAAACTCACGCGTTAGCCAGCGCCCACGCATTCCCGCCTTGTCAGCACCGGTCCGGTAACGCCACTTGATGAACGTGTTGCCGGCATCGATTTCAAGAATCATTGCAGCCTTACACTCATCTCGCCACCGTGGAACACTTCCTGCCCGCTGGGCGTCTGCAAGCGCAGCCCTCCCTGATCGGTCACACCCAGGCAAATCCCTTCATACCGGCGCGACCCGGCACTCAACGCCACTTCGCGCCCTCGGAATGCATTGACCGCCTCCCAATCTGATCGCAGGGGGGCAAAGCCGCTGGCCTCGAAACGTTCGAGCATGGCAATCAACTCACTGACGACACATGCCAAAAGACGGGTGCGTGATCCGCTGTAACCCAGCGTGAGCAGATCCGTGCAGGGCTGATCCAACTGTTCAGCAACCCCCTCGGGCAATTGAACATTCAACCCGACTCCGATCGCCACTTGACACTCTCCGGCTGCATCGCCACTGAGCTCTATGAGGATTCCGCCCAGCTTGGCGCCCTCAACCAGCAGATCGTTGGGCCATTTGAGGCCGATATCGACCATCCCCTCCCTCAGTAACGCCTGCTGCAGTGCCAAACCGACCGCCAGACTGAGCCCTTCAAGTGCAGCAGCGCCACTGTTGAAGCGCCAGGCCAGTGAGAAGCACAGACTGGACCCCAGCGGGCTGACCCACTGACGTCCACGCCGACCACGACCCGCGTGCTGGTATTCCGCCACGAAAAGCCCGCTTCCAAGCCCCGCCTGCATGGCTTCCAATGCCTGAGTGTTGGTCGAATCCGTTTCGATCGTCAGCATCAACTGTTCCAGTCTGCTGCATACTCCCTCAGACAGCATGGCTTGCAGCTGTATTGCATCCAGCAGATCAAGCCCACCGGGAATGCGATAGCCTCGACCCTTGACGCTGTACACCTCGACACCCAGCTCCTGCAGCCGCTGCATGTGCTTCCAGACCGCACTGCGGCTGATCCCCAGCGCTCGCCCCAGCTCACTGCCGGAATGAAAGGCACCATCGGCAAGTACGTGCAGTAGATTATCCAGCATCATGCCGCCTTGCCTTCTGCCCGATCCAGCACAATGAAACTGTAGTCATAGGGATTGGGCTCCACGGCACTGAAATCTTCACGTGCCACCTCCAGCCACTGCGTCGAGTCCAACGGCGGAAAATGCGCATCACCCTGCACCTCGGCATGCACCTGAGTCAGGTACAGGCGGTCTGCACGCGGCAGCGCCAGCGCGTAGATTTCGGCGCCGCCAATCACCAGACTCTCCTCAAACCCGTTGATCAGCGCCAGGTTCTCCGCCAGCTCAATGGCCTGCTGCAGGCTGTGGACTACCTGAACGCCTGCACCCTCATGGGTCCAGTCCGCATTGCGTGTAATGATGATATTGGTGCGGCCCGGCAACGGTCGACCGATCGACTCAAACGTCTTGCGCCCCATAATGATCGGCTTGCCCAATGTAACGCGCTTGAAATACTTCAGATCCTCGGGCAGATACCAGGGCAGCTTGTTGTTATTACCGATGACTCGGTTTTGAGACTGGGCAGCAATCATTGCCAGACGCATGAGATCTCCTTGGATTCAAACAGCGATGGGGGCTCGAATGGCAGGGTCGGGATCGTAACCAACCACCTCAAAATCGTCGTAACGGTAACTGAATATATCCGCTGGCCGCCGCTTGATATGAAGCTGCGGCAGGGACTTGGGTGTGCGGGACAACTGCTCATCCACAATTGTCGGGTCGTTGAGGTGATTGGCATACAGATGCAGATCACCAAAAGTATGCACAAATTCACCCACGTCGAGGTCGCACTGTTGCGCGATCATGTGTGTCAGCAGGGCATAGGAGGCAATATTGAACGGTACGCCCAGGAAAAAATCGGCACTGCGCTGATACAGCTGACAACTCAGCTTACCGTTGGCAACGTAGAACTGAAACAGCGTATGACAGGGGGGCAGCGCCGCCTTGCCACGACGCGCATTTTCCTGCGGGCTGAGCGACTCATCAGGCAAATCCGCCGGATTCCAGCCGCTGACGATCAGGCGGCGCGAATTGGGGTTGCGACGGATCTGTTCAACAACCGTTGCGATCTGATCAATACTTGAGCCGTCCGGGCACGCCCAGGAACGCCACTGCTTGCCGTAAACGGGTCCAAGATCCCCATTTTCCAGCGCCCACTCGTTCCAGATGCTGACGCCATGCTGCTGCAGCCAGGTGTTGTCAGTACTGCCGGAGAGGAACCACAGCAGCTCGTAGATCACCGACTTGAGGTGCACCTTTTTGGTCGTCAGAAGCGGAAAACCTTCGCTCAGATCAAACCGCATCTGACGCCCGAACAGAGAACGTGTGCCCGTGCCGGTGCGATCACCCTTGTCAGTGCCCTGCTCCTTGATCTCACGCATCAGATCCAGATACTGCTGCATATGCACCCGCTCCAAAAAACAAATGGACTTTATTCTAGGGCGTTTGGCTTGAGTAGACCAGATTGATCTACGCTTTGCGCCGGTACGCCAGCAGCATCAGCAACGCACCCAGCAACACCATTGGCAGCGACAGCAGCTGCCCCATGGTAAGCCAGTCAAATGCGATAAAGCCCAGATGCCCGTCCGGCTCGCGCACAAACTCAACCAGAAAGCGGAAGCTGCCATAGGCCAGCAGGAACAGTCCTGACACCGCCATGCGTGGACGCGGGCGGGATGAAAACCACCACAGCAGCGCAAACAGGACAACACCCTCCAGCATCATCTGATACAGCTGTGACGGGTGACGCGCCAACATGTCACCCGCACGGGGAAATATGACACCCCAGGACAGTTCCGTTGGCCGTCCCCATACCTCCCCGCCAATGAAGTTGCCCAGTCGCCCTGCCCCCAGACCCACCGGCACCAGCGGCGCGACAAAATCGCCAATCTCGAAAAACGTTTTGCCCTGGCGCCGTGCAAACAGCCATACCACTGCCAGCACGCCCAGCAGGCCGCCATGGAACGACATGCCACCTTCCCAGACGGCAAACAGCCACAGCGGATTCTGCAGGAAGTAGTCGAAGTTATAGAACAGCACGTAACCGGCCCGACCACCCACGATCACGCCCACCGCCCCCCAGAACACCAGATCGGACACCTGCTGTTCGGTCCAGCCGGATCCGGGCTGACGGGCACGCCGATGGCCAAGCCACCAGGCCCCGCCGAAGCCGATCAGATACATCAGCCCGTACCAGTGTATTTTCAATGGCCCAAGCTCAAGCGCCAGGGGGTTGATGTCATGAATCCACATGGAAGTTCACCCAATATTGCCAATAATGAAACGCAACGATACCGCCAGCAGGAAGAGCGCAAAAATCTTTTTAAGTCTGGCCTGGGGCAAGCTATGAGCCAGTCGTGCTCCAATCGGTGCTGTCAGAGAACTGGCCAGCACAATTCCGACAAAGGCCGGAAGGTAGACATAACCCAGGCTCCACTGCGGCAGCTGCTGATTGCCCCAGCCCAGCCCGATATTGGTCGCCGCTCCCATCAATGCAATCGGCAACCCGCAGGCAGCCGAGGTTGCAACGGCCTGCTGCATTCCGATCCGACGCCAGCTCAAATAAGGAACGGTGAGCGTGCCGCCACCGATTCCGAAGATGGCAGAGGCCCAGCCGATGCCAACGCCTGCACCCCCCAGTTCGAGCCTTGAGGGCCTCACGTCACCGGCGGCCGGTTTCAGGTTCAGTGCCATCTGAATCGCGACCAACAGCACAAAAATGCCGATTGCCAGCTGCAGCGTCGCGCCGGGCAACTGGACTGCCGTATTCACCCCCAGCACTGCACCCAGCAAAATTCCGACTCCCAGGGGGCGAAACAGTTCCCAGCGCACGGCTCCGCGACGATGATGGGCTCGTACCGAGCTGATCGACGTAATGACAATAGTGGCCAGGGAAGTAGCAACGGCCATGTGCGTGAGCACCTCGGCCGGCACACCCTGCAGCTCGAACGTAAAAATCAGTACCGGTACGATCAACAGACCTCCACCGATACCAAACAGGCCGGCAACAACACCGGCCAGCGCCCCCAGTAACAGATAGAGCGCCAGAGTTGTTAACATGATGTTCGCCTTTCCCTTAATGCGATAAAGGCCGTTATATTAGTGACTGTTGCCTGCAGATGAAACCGGAGGGGAGTGTGTGCCTGTTGAGTATCGCCGTAAACGCCAACCCGGAATGGCCGCTGGTTCTGGTTGCCAACCGTGACGAGTTTCATGCGCGTGCCACGGCCCCCCTGGCGCCCTGGCACGACCTGCCGATTCTCGGCGGTCGCGACCTCAAGGCAGGTGGAAGCTGGATGGCGTTGGGGGAGAATAACCGTTTTGCGCTTGTCACCAACTACCGTGACGCCCGACGTCCCATTCCGCCCAACGCCCCCAGCAGGGGCTCTCTGGTAACGGAGTTCATAACAAGTGGGCTGAGTGCCGAAGCCTTCTGCGACACCCTGACGACTCAGCGTGCCGGTTTCAACCTGCTGCTGGCCGATGGAAAGGGGCTGTGGCACTACAGCAACATCAATGGCCGCTGCGAACCGATCCGCAATGGTGTTCATGCCTTGAGCAATGCACTGTTGAATACCCCCTGGCCCAAGACATCGCTCGCCAGAAATGCGCTGGCCCATGCCGTGCAAAACCCGCCTTTTTCTGAAACAGGGTTGCTGCACCTGCTGCATGATGAACATCGCCCTGACGATGCGGATCTGCCGGATACCGGTATTGCACTGGAACGCGAAAGACTGCTGTCATCCTGCTTTATTCGCTCGGCCGACTATGGCACGCGAGCAAGCAGCCTGCTGCTTCAGCACCGCAGCGGACGCCTGCTGCTCATGGAAGAAAGTTACGACAGCAACGGCATAGCCGTCAGTTTACGCCGCTACCGTCTGAATCGACCTCTGCTGGTTCCTGCTGATCAGGCAACCGAGGCCGGGTCAATTGCCCCAACCCCAAATGCTTGAGCGTTCGCCGCAGGTAGTGATGTATCTCTTCCGCATCATCCATGCGCAACACCTGACTGAGCAGCGATTGTGCCCGCGCCAGGCTGACGCCGCGAATGGCGGACTTGACGCGAGGAATATTGTTGGCATTCATCGACAGCACTTCATACCCCATGGCCATCAACAATAATGCGCCACCGGGATCGGCCGCCATCTCACCACAAATGGAAACCGGCTTGCCCTCCTTGCGAGTTTCACGAGCAATGTACTGCAGTGCACGCAAAACAGCCGGATGGTAGGGTGCATACAGACTGGCGACACGCGGATTGTTACGATCAACGGCCAGCAGGTACTGTGTCAGGTCATTGGAGCCTACCGAAATGAAATCCACAATGCGCGCGAAACGGCGCACCTGATATACCGCTGCAGGCACCTCAACCATGACCCCGACCATTGGCCGTTCAACGGCGTACCCTTCCTCCTGCAGCTCAATCAGTGCTCGGTCAATCTGACGCATCGCCTCCTCGACCTCATGCACACTGGTGACCATGGGCAGCATGATACGCAGATTGTTGAGCCCTTCGGATGCACGCAACATGGCGCGCACCTGGACCAGAAAGATCTCCGGGTGATCCAGGGTTACCCGGATGCCGCGCCAGCCAAGGAAGGGGTTGTCTTCCTCAATGGGGAAGTAGGGCAACGCCTTGTCACCCCCGATATCCAGCGTTCGCATAGTGACCGGGCGTGGTGCAAAGGCTTCCAGCTGAGTACGGTAGCTTTGCAACTGCTCCTGCTCACTGGGGAAAAAGTCGCGGATCATGAACGGTATTTCGGTTCGGTACAAACCGATCCCTTCCGCCCCACGCTCCAGCGAGCGGGTCACATCCGCTACCAGCCCGGTATTCACCCACAGGGGCATGCGGTAGCCGTCTGAGGTCTCGGCCGGAAGGTCCTTCAGCCCTTCCAGCTCTGCCGCGACCAATCGTTCCTCGCGCATGACCTCCAGAAAGGCGTCCAACAGCTGCTCAGACGGGTTTACATACACCCGGCCCGAATAGCCGTCCACTATGACCTTGCGCCCCTCAAGGCGAGTAAACGGCAGATCAACCACCCCCATTACCGTTGGGATGCCAATGGATCGTGCCATGATGGCGGCGTGGGAGTTGCCCGACCCGCTGACGGATACCAGCCCTACCAGCTTCTGTTCCGGCACCATGCCCAGCATGGCCGGTGACAGTTCATCGGCAATCAGGATACTGTCATCGGGATAATCAACCTCCATGGGGCCGGCACTTTCCTGCAGATAGCTGAGAATGCGCCGCCCAAGGTCGCGAATGTCGGTTGCACGCTCACGCAGATAGGCATCTTCCATGGCGTTGAACTGCTTCACGTGACCCAGAATCACTTCTCGCAGCGCACCCTGTACCCAGTTGCCGGCCCGAATCCGTGCTTCAATATCCTGTTTCAATGCAGGGTCGTCGAGCATGCGCAGATAGACATCAAACAATGCCCGCTCTTCGGATTTCAGCCGCTGCGCCAGACTCTTGCCGGCGGTACGGATATCATCCCGCACCGCATCCATGGCCATGACCAGACTGTGCAGCTCCTGCTCGGGATCACGTGCAGGCTTGTCCGGGACGGTTTCCAGCTCAGCATCAATGGTGGCAACAACCACGGTTCCGATTGCCACACCTGACGCGGCCGCCACACCGTCAAAACGCCGATCCCGAACCACCTTCGACTCGGCCTGAGAGTGTTGCTCCGTATTGATTGAACCCGTTGCTTCGGCATGCGCGATGACGCCGGCCAGCTGTGCCGAGACCGTGACCAGAAAGGCCTCTTCACTTTCATCAAAGCGGCGCAGGTCATGCTGCTGTACCACCAGCACACCCAACACGCTGCGATGATGGATGATCGGCACCCCGAGGAAGGCATGGAAACGCTCCTCACCGGTTGACTGGAGATAATGAAACGCAGGATGACTGAAGGCATCTTCAAGATTAATGGGTTCCGCTCGCTGCCCGACCAGCCCCACAATGCCTTCAGTCATGGACAGGCTGACTTTGCCGACGGCCTCCTGATTCAGCCCCTGGGTTGCCCGCAGCACATAGCGCTGCTGCACTGGATCCAGCAGAAAGATGGAGCACACCTCCGTGCGCATGGCGCGCTGAATGCGGCGCACGATCAGATCCAGCACCGACTCCAGATCCGGGGCCGTACTGACTTCCTGTACAATCTTGCGCAGTACACTCAACATGCTCATGGAGCGCTCCTATCTCTGCGTCAGGCGCCGGCCAGCAGTCGAGCCAGGCGCGGTGACAACTCCTTCATCGCTTTTCGGTACACCTCACGCTTGAAGGACACCACCTGCCCAAGAGGATACCAGTAACTGACCCACTCCCAGCCATCGAACTCGGGCGAGTCGGTATGATCTATCCGTACGGCGCTGTCTTCACTGAGCATCCGCAACAGGAACCACTTCTGCTTCTGGCCAACACACACTGGGTGTGAGTGACGCCTGATCATGCGCTTGGGCAAACGGTAGCGAAGCCAGCCTCGTGTCACCGCCATGATTTCAACATCACTGGGTGACAGGCCGATCTCTTCGCGCAGCTCTCGGTACATCGCCTGCTCGGGCGTTTCATTTGACTGTATGCCACCCTGCGGGAACTGCCAGGCGTTTTGCCCGATGCGTCTTGCCCAAAGAACCTGACCCTGCGAATTAACCAGAATGATTCCGACATTGGGCCTGAATCCATCTGCATCAATCACAATTCTGATCCCGATCAATATACGTTTTGGTTTTTATTGTTCCACAGATCCATGATTTGGCAAATAGCTGCCCCCGCTCTCGGCAATTGCACCCGTCTGCAAGCCCGTCTATGCTTGCGCTTTCTTTATCAGCCGGCGCCGCCGGTAGCCGATGCAATGGAGTTAACCGTGAGCCTGGCAATTTTTGATCTGGACCACACCCTGCTCGGAGGCGACAGCGACCACGCCTGGGGCGAGTTTCTGTGCCGCAAGGGCATCGTTGACGAAACCGAATACCGTGCCGCCAATGACCGTTTCTATGAAGACTACCTGCGCGGCGAGATGGATATCCACCAGTTTCTGAATTTTGCGCTCAACCCCCTGGCCCAGCATTCACCGGAACAACTGGACATCTGGCATGCGGAATTCATGCAGGAGTGCATCGAACCGATCATTCTGCCCAAGGCGGAAGCGCTTCTGCAGCAGCACCGCGAGCAGGGTGACTTCCTGTTGATCATTACCGCAACCAATCGCTTCGTGACGGCGCCAATTGCCCAGCGTCTGGGTGTGGATGACCTGCTGGCAACGGATCCCGAGATGCACGATGGACAGTTCACGGGCAAGGTTGCCGGTACTCCCTGTTTCCAGGCCGGCAAGGTGACCCGCCTGCAGCAATGGCTGGATCAGACTGGTCACAGCCTTAAGGGCAGCTGGTTTTACAGTGATTCCAACAACGACCTGCCGCTGCTTGAGGTCGTGGACAATCCGGTCGCCACCAACCCGGACGAGCGCCTGCGTGCCACAGCGGAGCAACGCGGCTGGCCAATACTGCAGTTGATCAACTAGGCAAAGGTGGGTGCGTTACGCCGGAGGCAGCCTCCGGCGTAACGATTGGTCACAGACGCGTGCGACAACCCTTCATGCTGGCATTGAGGGCTCGCATGATGGAGCGCCGGCTGATCACCCCCGCCAATCGGCCATCCTTGCCCACCACCGGCCAGGTCTTGGGCTTGTCACCCCCCATTTTCTGCACCTGATCAATAATGTTCTCACCGGGACTGGCACACAGCGGTTCGTTGTACATGATATCGCGCACCTGGATGCGACTGTCACAGTGGTAACTGCCGCTGATCAGATAGCCGACACAATCATGTTCGGACACAAAACCGCACACCCGGCACTCATCATCGACCACGGGCAAGCCGCTCTGTCCGGACTGCAGTATCAGATCCACCGCTTCTGCCAGCGTCATCTCCACGTGCAGCGGGTGGGGGACGGGTTGCATCAAATCCTCTACGCGTTGCTGATGAATCATGTCCACTCTCCTTGAGTAACCGGTGATCTTTGCAGCCATTGTCTCAGATCGCTGCCTGCTTTTGTCTTGATTATAGTCAGGGACAGGGGTTGGGGTAGCGTTGATGAATGGCTTCAATCTCGGCCAGCAGATCAGTCGTCAGGGTCAACTGCAAGGATGCCAGATTGCTGCGCAGCTGATCCATGCAGGTCGCACCGATGATAGTGCTGCCCAGGAAGGGCCTGCTGTTCACGTAGGCCAGGGCCATCTGTGCAGGGTCCAGTCCATTCTCGGTCGCCAGCGCCACGTAAGCGGCCGTTGCCGCCAGCCCCTGCTCGGTTACATAACGCTTGTATTCCGGAAACAGCGCCAATCGCGAGCCCTCGGGACGAGCCCCCCTTGCATACTTGCCGGACAGCACACCAAATCCCAGTGGTGAATAGGCCAGCAGATCAACCCGCTCCCGCAGCAGCACTTCGGCGAGCCCCACTTCAACACTGCGATTCAGCAGGCTGTAGGGGTTTTGTACCGAGACAATGCGCGGCAGTCCCAACTGTTCGGCAAGCTGCAGGCACTTCATGGTACCCCAGGGGGTTTCATTGGAGAGGCCGATATATCGAATCTTGCCCTCACGCACCAGTTCACCGAGTACACGCAGGGTTTCCGCCAACGGCGTACCATCGGCTGCAGGGTCATGCTGATAACCCAGCTGGCCAAAAAAATTGGTTTTGCGATCCGGCCAGTGCAGCTGGTAAAGGTCAATGTAGTCCGTCTGCAGACGTGAAAGGCTGCCTTCAACCGCCGCTCGCAGATTGACTTCGTCATGATGCAGATTCGGTCGCAGATAGCTGACCATGTCGGCAGGGCCTGATGCCTTGGTGGCCAGCACAACCTGTTCCCGACAGCCGCGCCGACGCATCCAGTTGCCGATGTACTGTTCTGTACGCCCCTGAAATTCGGCAGCGGTGGGCACGGGATACATTTCCGCCGCATCAATCAGGTTGATACCCTGTGCCAGTGCATAATCAAGCTGCTCAAAGGCCTCGGCCTCGGTGTTCTGGCGCCCAAAGGTCATGGTACCCAGCGCAATTCGACTGACATTCAGATCAGACTGTCCCAGCCTCTTGTAGTGCATTCCGATCTCCTTGCTGCTTGCGTACTCACCCGGCGGGCAGTACGCGCATGAAATAGGCTTTCAGATATTCGGTTTCAGGGATCGCCGGATGAATTGGGTGGTCGGACCCCTGACTGCCCTGAGCAAAAATCTGGCCGTTGCGATCCAGCTCGCGACTGTTGGCCCGCAGGATATCCACCAGCCGGTCCTTTTCCAGATGCATGGAGCAGGACGCGGAAATCAGCGTGCCATCCTTCTCCAGCAGCCGCATGGCCAGATTGTTGATGCGGGCGTAGGCGCGCCCGCCATTGCGGATATCCTTGCGCCGGGCAATGAAGGCCGGCGGATCCACGATAACTACGTCAAAACGCTCCTTGTCGGCCACAAGCGCCTTGCACAGATCAAAGGCGTCGCCCTGCAGCCCCCGGAAACGGGTTTCACCTTCATTGATGCGCGCATTCTCAGCCGCCACTTCAAGCGCCGTTACCGATGCGTCTACGCATACTACTTCGGACGCCCCGGCAGCCAGTGCCTGGGCGCCCCAGCCGCCCACGTAACTGAACAGATCGAGGACACGCTTGCCCCTGACCAGAGTTTGCATGCGCGCGCGGTTTTCGCGGTGATCATAGAACCAGCCGGTTTTCTGACCCGTGAGTATCGGCGCCAGCAGATTCACGCCGTTTTCCATCAGGGGAGCCAGCTCAGGCACTTCACCCTGCACCACCTCAACATAGGTTTCCAGCCCTTCGGTGGCGCGCATCTTGCCGTCGTTGCGGAACACAATTGCCTGCGGCTGAAACACCTTGTTCAAGGCATCGACAATCTCCTGCTGCAGGCGCTCCATGCCGGCACTGGAAATCTGCACCACAAAGATATCGTAGAAACGGTCGACCACCAGCCCGGGCAGCAGGTCGGCATCGCCGAATATCAATCGGTAACAGGGCTGATCAAAGCACATCTCGCGCAGTGACTGGGCGACCTTGAACCGATGCACAAGCAGCGAACGGTCCAGCGGATAGCGCAGGTCACGGCTCAGAATACGACCGCAGATCAGCGTATTGGGATTGATGGACGCGATGCCCAGTGCCTTGCCACGGGCATCCTGCACCACCACCTGCTCGCCGGGCTCAAACGCCTTCAGAGGCGTCGCCTTGTTGTCCACTTCATTACTGTAGATCCAGAGATGACCGGCACGCAGGCGACGATCGGCATTGTTCTGAAGCTGGAGGGGTCTGAGATTCATGGTATTCACATGCTCTGAAATGACTGTCCCGGCAAAAGCCGGGACAGAGAAATTATGCTGGCCTGCCGGCCTGACTCAGCTTTCGGATTCGCAGTGCGCCGCGTAACCGTCAGCATCCAGCAGATCGTCCAGCTCGGCGGTATCACTCAGCTTGAGCTTGAAGAACCAGCCATCGCCATAAGGATCGGAGTTCACCAGCTCCGGCGAGTCTTCCAGCGCTTCGTTAATGGCCACCACTTCACCGCTGAGCGGAGCGTATACGTCCGAAGCAGCCTTCACGGACTCAACAACGCCGGCATCATCCCCGGCCGAAACGGTGTCACCCACTTCCGGCAGCTCAACGAACACCACATCACCCAGCAGGTCCTGAGCATGCTCGGTGATGCCGATGGTTACGACGCCCTCACCCTCTTCACGAATCCACTCGTGGCTGGCCACATATTTCAGTTCATTGGGGATGTTGCTCATCTGGGATTCCTATCAGTCTTGTTCAGGATTCAGGAAAAAACTTTTTCACCATGGCGCACGAAAGGCGGCCGTACCACCTGTACGCGCACCCGTTTGCCACGCATCTCGACCTCGGCTTCGCTGCCGATGCTCGCCGGAACACGCGCCAACGCAATGGAATGACCCAACGTGGGAGAAAAACTGCCACTGGTGATCTCACCTTCCCCCACACCGTCAACCAGCACGATCTGGTGCGAACGCAAGACACCTCGCTCGGTCAACACCAGGCCGACCTGACGTTCGCCCACACCGGCCGCCCTCTGCTGCTCCAGCGCAGCACGACCGACAAAGTCGCGCTCGGCCGGTTCCCAGGCAATCGTCCAGCCCATACCGGCCGCCAGAGGCGACACGCTTTCGTCCATGTCAGAGCCATACAAATTCATGCCCGCTTCAAGGCGCAGCGTATCACGTGCGCCCAGACCACAGGGCGCAACGCCCGCATCCAGCAATTTTTGCCACAGATCCGCCGCCTCTTCTTCCGGCAGCATGATCTCGAGGCCATCCTCACCAGTATAGCCGGTACGGGCAATAAACCAGCCTTCAGACTCCTGACCAACAAAAGGCTTCAACTCGGAAATCAGACGCGCCCGCGACTCACTGACCACCTGCTCGACACGCTGGCGAGCCTTGGGACCCTGCACGGCGATCATGGCCAGATCGGGCTGTTCGGTCAGCGTAACATCGAAGCGCACAGCCTGATCCGCCATCCAGAGCAAGTCCTTGTCACGTGTACCGCAGTTAACCACCACACGATACCACTCGCCGGATGAGTCGGGTTCTGTCATCAGGTAGACGATAAGATCATCAATGACACCACCCTTTTCATTCAACATGCCACTGTAAAGCGCCTTGCCTTTCTGGCGCAGCAGGGCCACATCGTTGGCCAGCAGATGACGCAGATAGCTGCGCGCCTGGGCCCCGGAGACGTCGACGATGGTCATGTGCGAGACATCGAACATGCCGGCACTCTGCCGCACCCTGTGATGCTCTTCGACCTGGGATCCGTAATGCAGCGGCATGTCCCAGCCACTGAAATCAACCAGCTTGGCGCCCAGCGCATGATGTTGTTCGTAGAGTGCGGTCTTATGTCCCATCGGCAAACTCATCTGCAGCAGTGTTCGGAAGCGGCCTGAACAGCCACATCGCAACCGGTTAACACAAAAAAAGGGATGACAATGTATCGGCATTTGCGCCGCAGTTCAATCTTTAACCGCCTGTCAAATGGTCGGACGCCGAGCCAGCGCTGGGCGCTCACCCGATAGCCCCATCGCCTGCAGTACAAGATGCTGCTTGAGAGGCTCCAATCGATCGGTCAGGTTCATGCCACAGCTCCGCAGCAGGCGCACCAGCGGAGGCTGGGGAGCAAACAGACGCCGGAAGCCCTCCATGGTCGCCGCCATGGTCAGGTTGGCACTGCGGCGCTGCCGCTGGAACCGGCGCAGTACAGCCTCGCTCGACCAGTGTTCGCCTCTCGCAATTGCTTCCAGCAGAACTTCCGCCAGTGCAGCCGCATCCATGAAGCCCAGGTTAACCCCCTGACCGGCCAGAGGATGAATGGTATGTGCAGCATCACCCACCAGCGCCAGACCGGCCTCGACATAGCGGTGCGCATGCCTCTGTCGCAAGGGGATGGAGTGACGCGTATCGCAGCTTTCCACCGCCCCGAGGCGATATTCAAAGGCTCGCCCCAGCTCAGCGCAGAAGGCCGCATCATCCAGCGCCATCAGTTCAGCCGCATGGAGCGGTGACGTGGACCAAACGATCGACAGGCTGCGTTCGTCATCGGCCGACAGCGGCAGCAACGCCAGCGGGCCATCCTCGGTAAAGCGCTGCCAGCAGGTATGTGCATGTGGCCGCTCGGTGCGCACGGTGGTGACGATGGCGTGATGACCATAGTCCCACTCGGTTGCCGCGACCCCCGCCAAACGCCGAGTCAACGACTCGGCACCATCGGCCCCGACCAGCATCCGGGTCTGAACCAGGCGGCCATCACTGAGCAGGAGTTCACGGTTGCCGTCAGCCGCGGGGGCCGACACCTGCTCCAGCTTGACGCCGGTGACCAGCTCCACATTGTCATGCTGCGGCAGCTGCTCCTGCAACGCTGCCAAAATCACCGGATTCTCGACGATATAGCCAAGGCACTCTTCGTGCAGGGCATCGGCACTGAAATGAATGCGGCCGCTGCCTTCGCCATCCCACACGTCCATGTCGGTATAGGCCTCTGCTCGCCGTCCCTGAACGCCATCCCAGGCCGACACTGACTTCAGCAGCTGTACCGACGCCAGATTCAGGGCGCTGACACGGGGAGCGTAGTGATCGGGGGCCAACGCAGCGGCTGTTTCGTCCAGCCATGCCTGCAAGGTGCCTGCACGCTGTTCAAGCAGCTTGATCCGCACACCGGAAGGCGCCAGCGCACAGGCCAGTGCGACACCCACCATGCCGGCACCACTGATCACAATATCGGTCACACAGGGTTGCTCCATTTTTCTCTCCGACAGCAATGCGTCAGCGTAGTCGTGCGGCCGGCTGGTCCAGCCCCATGGCGGCACGGGCAAACAGGGTTTTGGCCAGTGGACAGCTGTCGAGCAACTGCAGACCACCGCCTCTGAGTGTTCGCAACAACGGGTTGTGGCTGGTAAACAGCTTCATGGTGCGATCACTGAACTGAATGGTGCGATACTGATCCTGCCGGCGCTGCTCTACAAAACCCTGCAGAGCCGCGAGGTTACCCAACGATTGTCCGGACCGCTTGCGTTCAATAATAAGGTCGGCCAGCGCAACGGCACCACGCAGTGCAAGGTTGTAGCCCTGCCCCGCAATTGGATGCAGTGCATGCGCGGCATTGCCCAACACCACAAGTCCCGCTCTCACCTGCTCTTCAGCCAACGCCAGCTTCAGTGGATAGTGATAGCGTTCGCCTACCGCCGTAAAGCGCCCGGCACGATAGCCAAACCGTTCCTGCAGCCGGGCCAGAAAGCCCTTGTCGTCCAGTGTCAGTATGCTGTCGAGTTCATGATCGTTCAGTGTCCAGACCAGCCCACAACGGGTGCTGCCATGCATGGGCTCGCCAGGCAGCAGTGCCAACGGACCGTCCTGGGTAAAACGCTCATAGGCGATATTCTGATGGGGTCGGTCCAGCGAGACATTGGTTACCAGCGCATGCTGGTCGTAGGACTGAACGCTGTAGCCTATACCGAGTTGCTCACGCAGTGAGGAACGGCCACCATCCGCCATCACCACCAGGTCGGCCTGCAGCAGCTGCCGTTCACCCTCAACCATCAGTTCCAGCCGATTCCCGCCGGCAGCATGCACCAGCGCCGTCACTTCCGCGGGCGCCATCAGCGTCAACTGCTCGCCCACATTCCGCTGCAGCTGACTGTTCAGCACCTGACCCAGCCAGTGATTTTCCACTACATACCCCAACGCAGGTACCGCTTCATCTTCGGCCTGCAGGCGGGTGGTACCGAAACGGCCCCGCTCGGATACGTGAATGGTCCTGATCGGTGTCAGATGCTCCTGCAGCGCCCGCCAGAGCCCCATGCGCTCATACAGGGTACGGACCCCCTGAGCCAGGGCCGTGGAGCGGTTGTCATAACTGGGCGTGAATATGGGCTTACCCGCAGGAGGCAGCGGCTGGGCTTCCACCAGCGCCATTTTGAGATCGAGCGCCCTGGCCGTCGGCAGCAGCGCACAGGCCAGGCTGGCTCCAACCATACCGCCACCGATAATGACCAGATCATACTGCTGCATGCATGTTCCTCGATTCGGTCAGTGACCTGCCATCAACCGTTCAATATCGACCACTGTTTTCGGCACCGCCGATGTCAGTACTTCACAGCCGCTTTCGGTGATCAACACATCATCTTCAATACGGATGCCGATCCCGCGCCAACGGGCTTCCACGCTTTCATCATCCGGCGCAATGTAAAGCCCTGGCTCCACCGTCATGACCATTCCGACCTCGAGCGGCCGCCAGTCACCATTCAACTTGTACTGACCCACATCATGCACATCCATCCCCAGCCAGTGCCCGATGCGGTGCATGTAGAAACGACGATAGGCACCCTCTTCAATCAATGCGTCTCGTTCACCCGTCAGCAGTCCAAGTCTGACCAGCCCTTCGGTCAGACATTCAACCGACAGATCATGGATGTGATTCCAGGGCACGCCCGGCTTGATTGCGGCAATGCAGGTTTCCTGAGTATCGAGTACCAGTTGATACAGCGCCTTTTGCGCCTCGCTGAAACGACCATTGACCGGAAAAGTGCGGGTGATGTCGCTGGCATAGTTATCCAGTTCACAACCGGCATCGATCAGCACAAGATCGCCATCCTGCATGGGCGCAGCGTTCTCGATGTAGTGCAGGATGCAGGCATTGGCGCCCGCACCAACGATAGGAGAGTACGCCTGAAAGCGAGCCCCCTGCTGCATGCAGTAACCGGTAATTTCAGCCTCCAGCTGATATTCATGCATGCCGGGCTGCGCTGCACGCATCGCCCGACAGTGCGCTTCCGCCGAGATCTCCGCGGCACGACGCATCACCTGCTGTTCGCTCTCTGATTTGAACAGACGCTGCTCGTGCAGCAGATTTTCCAGCAGCACCAGCTCTTCCGGTGCCTGCGCCCCCTGGCGGGCGCGACCGCGAATCTCATTAAGCCAGCCACGCACGCGACCATCCAGCCTTTCATCGCTGCCCAATGCATAATAAAGACGACGCGCACCATCAAGCAGCTCAGGCACGCGCTGTTCGATTTCGGTCAATGGAAAGGCCTGATCCGCACCGAAGTCCCGTACACACCCCTCCGGGCCGGCACGATAGCCGGTCCAGATCTCCATCTGCGGATCACGCGGTGGACAAAACAGCACGAACTCACCCTCGGGGCGCCCCGGAATCAGCAACAGCAGGGCATCCGGTTCATTGAAACCGGTCAGATAGTAAAAGTCACTGTCCTGCCGGAAACCGTACTCGGCATCCCGGTTACGCGTTTTCAAGTGAGCAGCACTGACCAGTGCCACGCTGCCTGACGGCAAGCGGTCCAACAGGTGCTGACGGCGACGGGCATATTCGGGCTGAGCGATTTTCATACGGCCATCCTCTGATCAGTGCAGAACGGGTGGAGGCTCGACAGCCGCGTCTACCTGGCCATCGGGCTCATTGCATTCGCTGAATACCAGCAACGCTGCCATGCGCACATATTCCTGCACTTCCATCAAGTCATTTTCATCTTCTTCCGCATCTGCATCCGCTGCGGTGGTAATCTGAACGATTTGAGCCAGATCTCGCAGGGTCTCCTGCCCTTCAATCGAGAGCCCCTGACTGCCCTTGCGCTCCTGCAGGCCAAAGCCGCTCAGGAAGCCGCTGCACCAGACACCAAGTGCATCCGCACGCACGGCCAGGGGCTGATCATCATCCGGCAGTACCAGTTCAAAGCTGAAATCGGGTGCCTGCAACTGCTGCAGGGTTGCGAGGTAAAGCTGCATGACACCGGTTCGCGTGGCATCCTGCTTGAATGGCTCCAGATCAAGCAACTCGCCGATACGGGCCAGCAAAGATGACGGATCAAAACGCGCACCGGCCGCAACCTGGCCGGACAACAGCCCATGCAACTCTGCAGGAGACAGCGTCAACAGCCCCTCCTCGACCAGCAGGTCAGCCAGCGTGTCAAAATCCGGCAGCTCGATTACGGGGGACTGTTCATCTGTCATATTGATCTATCCGGTTGGGTCATTTTTTACAGAGGGTATCCGGAGAGGGCCGGCACTGCATTGATCTCTATGCTAGCATTTAGCCCAATACAGGGCCATGCGTGTCAGATTGACCCTGTAGCAACGGCTGTTTATAGTCAGCGCATACTGCATGGGACCTGGCATGAGCGAACATTATTTCAACGCACTTGAACACAAGATCGACCTGCTGCTTGAACGTGTCGAGCAGCTTGAACTGGAAAATCGTACGCTTCGTGAGCAGGACACCCGCCTGCGTGAGGAGCGTGCCCAGCTGATTCAGCTGAATGACCAGACCCGCAGCAAGGTTGAAGGCATGATACAGCGACTCAAGGCACTGGAGCAGAATTCATGAGTGCAGACGCACGCACGGTCACCGTCAAGTTGCTCGACAAGGAGTACACGATCAGCTGCCCGGATGGCGCGGAAGCCGAACTGCTGGCCTCTGCCGACTACCTGAACCAGAAAATGCTGGAAATTCGCCATTCAGGCAAGATTATAGGCCTTGAACGCATCGCCGTCATGGCGGCGCTGAACATGTCCCATGAGCTTATAAAGAGCCGTGAGGAGCAGCGCCAGAGCGTGGAAACGAACCTGCGTCGCCTTGGTCAGAAAATAGACCAAAGCCTGGCACGCAGCCGTTCGGCCCAGACGAATGAAAACTCTTCATCATCATAAAAACCATACTATTTTCATGATGTTAAAACCTCATAGCAGAAGCGCATAAAATTACAAGAGCTGACTTTCGGACTGCGGCGCGTATAATGAAATCAGGTTCCTGGAGTGTTCGACAGTCGGTCAAGTCCCTCGAGCCGATAAGCAATACCCCGGCAGCGCTCAACTGGTATTGTGAGCATGTCCGCCTGACGGAAAGCCTGATGTATCAGTAAGCGCTTCCACTCTGAACCTTAGGGTTCAGGGCCACGACCGACACCGGCACTCCGGGAAGCCTTCTACATATGATGCAGGATCGCAAGACACTCCGCCGCGAGATGAGAGCCCGAAGACGGGCACTCTCCCCTCAACAGCAACGCATCGCCGGTCGCTGTCTGGCACGACAGATCGCCAGGCAACTCTGGTTCATAAAGGCCCGGCATGTAGCGCTTTATCTCCCCAACGACGGTGAAATTGACACTCGCCCACTGATCGCACTCTGCCGTCGGCACGGAAAGCACCTGTACCTGCCCGTATTGCATCCGATACGGCACAACCGTCTCTGGTTCACACCTTACACGACATCCACCCGGATGCAGCTGAATCGATACCGCATACTGGAGCCCGTACTCCAGGGCAAGCCAACCCGATCCGCCGTTGCCCTCGACCTGGTGCTTCTGCCGCTGGTCGCTTTTTCCGCCGATGGCGGGCGCATGGGGATGGGGGGTGGCTACTATGATCGGACCTTTGCCTTCAAGTTACAGGCAAAAGGGTTACGTGGACCGAAGCTTGCTGGACTCGCACATGAGCTGCAGCGTTCAGATGCGCTGCCGCTGGAGAGATGGGATGTACCACTGAACGCGATCGTTACTGACGCTCGCGTTTACGACATCAACTGTTGAAAACCTGCTGCACGATGCTGGCCAGTTGCAGATCACTCTGTGAGATACCGGTCATGACAGCACCCACAACGAACACAATCACAAGTACCAATACCAGATCCGGGCTTTTGTTCATGGTTGACAGCAGTTATCCGTAATTGAAGTTAAAGTGATGCTTTAAAAAGCGGCATAATCACATGAATGTCGTTAGTCTTTCATATGCAGCTTTTTTTTCAACCCCTTTCTTCGCACTTTCCCGGATTTTAACCGCCTTTTTTCATATCTTCCGACATATGTCGCTAAAATACACGCAAAACCCCTTCCGGTTGTTGATTTTTGGAGACATTTTTACAACACAACGAGTACCAGCGGCAGCGTCAGTATCGAAATCAATGTCTGGGCCGTAATGATGCCCGCCATCAGGTCGGCATCGCCTCCCATCTGACGCGCCAGAATGTAGGCGGATGTCGCCGTGGGAACGGCCGCAAAAATAACCAGCACGCTGGTGCCAACCGCCTCCAACCCCCACAGCCGACTCAGCAAAAACGCAAGACAAGGCAGTAACAGCAGTTTGATGAAACTGGCGGCAGTCAGTGCACGGCCACCCTTGCGCAACGCACGAAGATTCAATCCGGCCCCAACAGCCAACAGCCCAAGCGGCAGCGCCATCCGGCCAAGCAATTCCATTACCGAGCCCAGCGCCAGAGGCAAGCCCAGCCCTGACAGGCTCAAGGCAATCCCGGTCAGACAGGCCAGAATCAGCGGATTTCGGGCCAGTGCCGACAGCAGCAATCGCAGGGAGAACGCCTGATCGGAGGTAAGCACGAAGGCGAGGACACTGAACAGGTTCAACAGCGGTATCATCACGGCCGTTACGATGGCCGCGAGTACAATGCCCTCCGAGCCATGAAGCGCTGACGTAACCGCCAGTGCCACATAGGTATTGAAGCGAACACTGCCCTGATAGAAAGACGTAAAAACGGGTGCGGACAGGCGCAGCAGCGGTTTGCACACACAACAGAGCAGGGACGTCACCACCAGCAGTGTCACGACCAGCAGCGCCAGGCGAATGGACGCCACACCGGCAAGCTCGGCCCCGGCCAGACGTTCAATGAGCAAGGCGGGAAACAGCACGTAATAGGTTGCCTTTTCCGCCGGTTGCCAAAAGGCCTCACCGGGGAAACCGCTGCGTCTGGCCAGAAAACCCAGCAGCAAGAGTGCAAAAACCGGCCACAGGGCGATGATTATCGGCTGCATCTGATATACATTCCCTTACAAGACGGTAACCCGCGTTGCCTGAATATTACCAACAAAGGCTGCATATCATGCTGACATCATTGGTTCTTACGGTCATCGGGCCGGACAAACCGGGGCTGGTCGGACTTTTGTCCCGCACCATCGCCGAACATCAGGGTAACTGGCTGGAGTCCGGCATGTCACGCCTGGGCGGCAAGTTTGCCGGCATTCTGATCACGCAGGTACCCCAGGATCAGGCCGACGCGCTGATCCAGGCGCTTGAGGCACTGCAGACGCAAGGGCTGAAAGTCACGGCCGAGCGCAGTGAAGAGACCCCGCCGGTCGCCGAGATGCAACCCATGATTCTGGAACTGGTCGGTCACGACAAGCCCGGTATCGTGCGCGAAATCTCCCAGGCACTGGCAGCCCGTCATATCAACGTGGAGCGTCTGAGCACCGAGCTCACCTCCGGCTCGATGTCCGCGGAAGAGCTGTTCAAGGCCGAGGCCGAACTGCTGGCCCCGGCGGACCTTGACCCGGATGAGCTGCAGCAGGCGCTGGAAGCGATTGCCGGCGACCTGATGGTCGATATTACCCTGCGCTGAGCCCCCTGACATGCAAAAGCCGCCCGCAGGCGGCTTTTCATAGTGAGGCGGATGCTGGGGCCACACCCTGATCAGTCGGCGCGTCCCGCCAACAGGTCACGCCCGCGGATTACCGCAGCACGCACCTGATCAGGCGCCGTGCCGCCAATATGATTACGTGCGGCGACAGAGCCCTCCAGCGTCAACACCTCGAACACATCCTGCTCAATGGTATCGGAGAACTGCTGCAGCTCTTCCAGCGTCATGTTGGACAGATCCTTGCCGGTTTTGATGCCGTAGGCCACGGACAGACCAACGATTTCATGAGCATCACGGAAGGCAACACCCTTGCGCACCAGATAATCGGCCAGATCGGTGGCGGTTGAAAAGCCGCGCAGCGCCGCTTCACGCATTTCGGCCTTGCGTGACTCAATCGCCGGCACCATGTCACCAAAGGCGCGCAGACAGCCTTTCACCGTATCCACCGCATCAAACAGAGGTTCCTTGTCTTCCTGATTGTCCTTGTTGTAGGCCAGTGGCTGGGACTTCATCAGTGTCAGCAGTGCGATCAGGTGACCATAGACACGGCCACTCTTGCCGCGCACCAGCTCGGGCACGTCCGGGTTTTTCTTCTGTGGCATGATGGAGGAACCGGTACAGAAACGGTCCGGCAGGTTGATGAAGTTGAACTGCGCAGAAGTCCAGAGCACCAGCTCTTCCGACATGCGGGTCATGTGCATCAGCAGCAGACTGGCGGCGGCACAGAATTCGATGCCGAAATCGCGATCGGACACCGCATCGAGCGAATTCCCGGCCGGCGCATCAAACTGAAGCAGCTCGGCGGTGTAATGACGGTCGATCGGGTAGGTGGTGCCAGCCAGCGCCGCAGCCCCCAGCGGCATGACGTTAACGCGCTTGCGGCAGTCGGCGAAGCGTTCGTAATCACGACTCAGCATCTCGAACCAGGCCAGCAGGTGGTGACCGAAGGTCACCGGCTGAGCGGTCTGCAGATGGGTAAAGCCCGGCATGATGGTGTCCGCTTCCTGCTCGGCCAGGTCCAGCAAGCCCTGCTGCAGGCGGCTGATTTCGGACAGGATCAGATCGATCTCATCCCGCATGTAGAGGCGAATGTCGGTGGCCACCTGATCATTGCGCGAGCGGCCAGTGTGCAGCTTCTTGCCGGTAATGCCGATCTTTTTGGTCAGCGCCGCTTCGATGTTCATGTGCACATCTTCCAGCTCTACCGACCAGTCGAACTCACCGCGCTCAATCTCGACCCGAATTTCGCCCAGGCCACGAATAATGGCATCACGCTCCTGTTCGGCCAGCACACCAACCTTTGCCAGCATGCGTGCATGTGCCACTGAGCCCTGAATATCCTGCTTGTAGAGGCGCTTGTCGAAATCCACCGAGGCGGTGAAACGGGCAACGAACGCATCGGTCGGCTCACTGAAACGGCCACCCCACTGCTGATTGGTCTTCTGCTGACTCATGTCCGCACTCTCCTGCTGCTCCGGCCAACCGGCCGTACTCTGAATGAATATGCCGCGATTATAGCAACCCCGCCCCGCCCCAGTCTTGCCTGTACGTACACTTGGCCCCTCACTCGAGCGATCTGTTACAATCGCTGTTATTTTCAGTGCGCAGCGCTGCCGCACGAACGAAGGAGAGTTTCATGTCCCGCACGATCCGCATCGCTACCCGCCGCAGCCTGTTGGCACTCTGGCAGGCCGAGTACGTCAAGGCCGAGCTGGAACTTCATCATCCGGGCATTCATGTCGAGCTGCTGAAGATCGAATCCCGCGGTGACAAGATCCTGGACACCCCGCTGGCCAAGATCGGTGGCAAGGGCCTGTTCGTCAAGGAGCTGGAAAACGCGCTGCTCGAAGGCCGTGCCGACATCGCCGTGCACTCCATGAAGGATGTCCCCATGGAATTCCCGGAAGGCCTTGGCCTGCCAGTGATATGCGTGCGTGAACAGCCGACCGATGCCTTTGTCAGCAACCAGTACGACAACCTGGATACCCTGCCGGAGGGCGCCATCGTGGGGACCTCATCCCTGCGACGGGAAGTGCAGATCCGTGAGCGCCGGCCTGATCTTGAGGTGCGCTTCCTGCGCGGTAACGTTCAGACCCGCCTGGCCAAGCTGGATGCCGGTGATTACGATGCCATCATTCTGGCCACCGCCGGGCTGTTGCGACTCAAGCTGCAGGACCGCATCCGCCATGAAATGCCGGCAGAGGAGAGTCTGCCCGCCGGTGGTCAGGGCGCCGTGGGCATTGAGTGCCGCAATGACGACCTGGAGCTGATCAGTCTGCTCAAGCCGCTGCACCATGTCGATACCGCAGACCGCGTCCTGGCAGAACGCGCTCTGAACCGTCGGCTCGAGGGCGGGTGCCAGGTGCCGATCGGCTGCTATGCCACGCTGGAAAACAATAATGAAGAGATCTATCTGCGCGGCCTGGTAGGCCGCCCGGATGGCAGTCTGGTACTGCGCGACGAAATCCGCGGGCCCCGCGAGCAGGCTGAAGCGCTGGGCATCACCCTCGCCGATCGCCTGCTGGCCGCCGGCGCCGACACCATACTGGCCGAGGTGTACAAGGAACGTGGCTGAACCGATGCCACCCCTGCAGGGACAGCGGGTCCTGGTAACCCGCCCCTCACACCAGTCCACCGGACAGATTGACTACCTGCGGCGGCTGGGGGCAGATCCTGTGCCTCTGCCGCTGCTGGAAATTCTTCCCACTCAACCCGAGGACGGTGCCGAGTACCAGCAGTGCAAACGCTGCATTCTCGATCTGGACCTGTATGCCGGTGTCATTTTCGTCAGCCCCAACGCGGCCCGTATCGGTGCAGACTGGATCGACCAGTACTGGCCCCAGTTACCGCTGGGCGTGCGCTGGATCGGCATCGGCCAACAAACCTGCGAGACCCTTGAAACGTTCGGCTTTGATGCCTGGCACGCCGAGGGCGGGTTTGATTCGGAAACCCTGCTGGCCGCCCCCAGCATGCAGGCGGTGACCGAGCAGCGTTTTTTGATACTGAGAGCCGAAGGCGGGCGTGATCTGCTGGCCGATACCCTTCGCGAGCGTGGAGCTCGGGTCGATTGTGCTCACATCTACCGACGCTCCTGCCCTCAACTGGCAGATGACCTTATCCAAAGTACTATTTATGCACAGCCGTTATCGGCTATCCTCATAACCAGTGGTCAGGCCTTGCGAAATCTGCTCGCGCTGAGCGGACATGGCAGCGCAGCCCTGACCGGAATCCGGATCATCGTTCCCAGTGCCCGCCTTGCCGAGCTGGCCCGTTCGCTGGGATTCACCCGAATCCGGGTAGCACAGGGACCGGACGACCGCAGCATGGTCGATGCACTGCTACCCGCCTGACTATCGGAACCACCGGCATGAAAGAAACCCGCGACAACGCATCTGAACCGACCAAGACTCCCGCAGACGCGCATGAACACGCTGGCAGCGCTGCACAGGATACGCCTGCAACCGATGCCGACAACACATCGGCCAAGGCGAGTGAGGCAAGGCAGGATACCGGCGAGCCCCAGACTGAAAGCCCGAAAGCTTCAGCAAAGGCTGCCAGGGCGGAACCGCGCAAACCGGCAACGACTGCCGGCAAGCGTTGCGGCGCCACCTGGCCCGGCAAGCTTGCCCTGGTACTGTCTCTAATCGCACTGGGTGGTGGCGGCTATCTGGTGTGGGAAGGCTGGCAACTGAAGCAGCAAAACGGTCAGTTGCAGCAACAACTTGCCCAGCAGGTTGAAACCGCTCTGGCCAACGGCCGTGCCGAAGTGGCGCAGACCGTCAGCAGTGTCAACCAGCAGCTTGGCCAGCTACAGGCCCGTGCCGAAGCGGAGAAACAGAATATCGCCGAGCTGCAGGACCGATTGACCCGCAGCATCCAGCAGGTAACGGCCAATCGCGAAGTCAGCCGCAAGGACTGGCTGCTGGCCGAAGTGGAGTACCTGTTACGTCTGGCCAACCAGCGTGTCCTGATGGAGCAGACCCCCAACGGGGCCTTGACACTGCTGAAGTCAGCCGATGCCATTCTGAGCGAAACCGATGATGTCACCATCTACGATGTACGCAAGGCCCTGGCCGCGGACATTGCAGCATTGGAGGCTGTTCCACGGCTGGACACCGAGGGCGTGTTCCTGCGCCTGGGTGCGCTTAACCAGCAGGTCGACAGTTTGCGCGTCGTACCCGTCAGCGAACGCCGTGAGCTGCCGCAGATGCTTGAAGAGATCACACCCGAAAGCGTCAAGCAGTCCTGGGGGGAAGGCTTTAAGGCCAGCTGGAACAAGGCGATGAACAAGTTTGAGCAGTTGGTCGTGATCCAGCATCATGATGAGCCGATCAAGCCGCTGATGTCCCCGGAGCAGACATTCTTCCTGCAACAGAACCTGCATCTGATGCTGGAGCAGGCCCAGATGGCTCTGCTGCAGCGCAAGCAGCAGGCCTATGACAGCAGCCTGAGCAAGGCCCAGGCGTGGATAGCCACTCATTTCGATCCGAAAGATGCAACGACCCTTGCCCTGCTGGGCGGCCTTAAAGAGCTGTCCGAGGTAAACGTGGCACTGGAACTGCCGGACATCTCGGGTTCGCTGACCAGCCTGAAGGACTACCTTGAGCGCATGCAGGCGCTGCGTGAGGGAGGGCAGAACGGATGAAGAAACTGTTTGTCATTCTGTTGATCCTGCTGGTCGCCGGCGCCTGGGTGGGCCAACTGATGGTGCAGGACCCGGGTTATGTGCTGCTGGCCTACAAGCAAACCACCATCGAAACCAGCCTGTGGGTGTTGCTGCTGGCACTGGTGATCGGCTTTGCCCTGCTGCACTGGCTGTTCAACCTGATCCACAATATTCGCTTGCCCGGTGACCGTCTGCGCAGCTGGCGAACCGATCGCAACCACCGGCTTGCTCGCAGCAAGACCCTGAAGGGCCTGGTCGCACTGTCCGAAGGCAGCTGGTGGAAAGCCCAGCGCTTTCTGACCCAGGCGGCACAACGCTCGGATCTGCCGGTCATCAACTATATTGCGGCAGCGCGCGCCGCGCATGAACAGGGCGATGGCAAGGCGGCTGATGATTTGCTCAACCGCGCCCGCCAGTCCACCCCTCAGGCCGAAGTCGCAATAGGTATCACGCAAGCGGAAATGCAGCTTGAGCGTGGCCAGCTGGAACCCTGCCTCGCCACATTGCTGCATCTGCGCCGTCAGGCCCCCAAGCATACCCATGTCATCCGGCTGTTGAAGGACACCTACCTGAAACTGGAGGACTGGAAAGGGCTGACCGATCTGTTGCCTGAGCTCAAGCGCCTGCAGGCCATGAAGGCCGATGAACTGGAGCAGCTGGAACAGCAGTGCTATCTGCACCAGCTGGAACTCAGCGTTTCCAGCTTGCCTGACAGTGCCGATGCTCACGAGCGACTGCGCAGCCTGAGCCGCTGCTGGCAGTCCGTTCCCCAGCACCTGTTACGCGATCCGGCGTTGATCAGTCGTTATACCGAGTTGATGATCGAAATCGGGGCCGAGGCAGACGCTGAAAAGATGCTGCGCGACCTGATCAAGCGCAAGTGGGATGCCCATCTGGTCGAGCTCTATGGACGGCTGCAGGCCGAGCAGCCCGACAAGCAGCTTAACCTTGCGCGCGGCTGGCTGAAACAGCACCCCGACAGCCCTGAGCTTGAGCTGACACTGGGACGCCTGTGCATGCGCAATGCCCACTGGGGCAAGGCCATCAGTCACTTTGAACGCAGCCTGGAGCTGAAACCCGATGCAGACACCTTCAAGGAGCTCTATCGACTGCTGCATCACCTGGGTGAAGACAAGCGCGCACTGGAGCTGATGACACGGGAGCTGCAACAGGTCGACACCTCGCTGCCCGCTCTGCCCCTGCCATCGCCTGCTGGCGCGACCGCAGCACAGGCAGACTGAAGCAAACGCCCGGCACATGGCCGGGCGTCTTCATTCAACTGTATGATCCCGCTTATGCCGGTCTTGGCGCCCAGGCAAACACATCGGAGTGGATCCGTTCGTCACTCACACCCTTTGCATTGAGCCGGTCCACCAGCGCATACACCATGCCCGGTGAACCACAGGCGTAGACATCCAGATTCTCGATCGTATCCAGATCCTCGGCAATGGCATCCGGCATGAGGCCGACACGGCCGCTCCAGCCAGGGCTGTTTTCAGGCTCGCTGACCACCGGTACAAAGTGCACGTTGGTATGCTCATGCGCCCACTGCTGCGGCAGTTTTTCCAGATAGAAGTCCGCCTCGGTGCGCGCACCCCAGTAAATATCGATACGATTGCTGGCCTGATTGGCCAACAGATGCTCGACCATGCTTTTGATCTGGGCAAAGCCGGTACTCGCCGCCGCAAACACATAGCGCGTTTCGGGCCGTACACCTGCCATGCTCAAGCCGACCTCTCCCTTGGGCAGTTCAATTTCCACACTCGGGCTGGCTTTAAGATAACTCAGAATTGCGGCATTGAACTCACTGCCGGGCACCTGACGGATATGCAGCTCAAGGTCACGCCCCTGATCCGGTGCCGAGGCAATGGAGAAGGACGCTTTTCGACCTTCAGGCAGCCGAATATCCAGATACTGTCCGGCACGGTAGTGCATGGATTCCGGGTCGACGGCCGTGAGACGCAGACGAACCCGAAACACATCCTGATTCAGGGCTTCAAACCCTGTTACATCACATACTCTTGTTTCCAAAACACACTCCTTGCTGCAGGCCATTCATGCCGCCTGCCGGTATCAGTTGTCGAGAATGCCCAGCTGATCCCAGATTTCGTCTATCCGCCGCGTTACTTCAGGGTCCATCCTGATCGGCTCCCCCCACTCACGGGTGGTTTCGCCTTCCCACTTGTTGGTGGCGTCCATTCCCATTTTCGAGCCCAGCCCCGAAACAGGCGAGGCAAAATCCAGGTAGTCGATCGGCGTATTGTCGATCATCACCGTATCCCGCTGCGGGTCCATACGCGTAGTAATGGCCCAGATCACGTCATTCCAGTCCCGCGCATTCACGTCATCATCACAGACAATAACAAATTTGGTGTACATGAACTGACGCAGAAATGACCAGACGCCCAGCATGATGCGCTTGGCGTGGCCGGGATACTGTTTCTTGATGGTGACCACCGCCATGCGATAGGAACATCCCTCTGGCGGCAGATAGAAATCCACGATTTCGGGAAACTGCTTTTGCAGTATCGGCACAAACACTTCATTCAGTGCAACACCGAGCACGGCCGGTTCATCCGGCGGACGGCCGGTATAGGTGCTGTGATAGATGGCGTCCCTGCGCCGGGTGATTCGCTCGACCGTAAATACCGGGAACCGGTCCACCTCGTTGTAATAGCCCGTGTGGTCACCGAACGGACCTTCATCCGCCATCTCTTCCGGATCGATATACCCTTCCAGGATGATCTCTGCACTGGCCGGCACCTGCAGGTCATTGCCCAGACACTGGACCACTTCCGTCTTGCCACCCCGCAACAGACCGGCAAAGGCATATTCGGACAGGGTATCCGGTACCGGTGTCACGGCCCCCAGAATGGTGGCGGGGTCGGCCCCCAGCGCCACGGCCACCGGGAATTTCTCGCCGGGATGAGCCGCCTTCCATTCGCGAAAATCCAGTGCGCCTCCGCGATGGGCAAGCCATCGCATGATCAGCTTGTTGCGACCGATCAACTGCTGACGATAGATGCCCAGATTCTGACGCGGCTTTTCCGGCCCTCGTGTGATGACCAGCGGCCAGGTTACCAGGGGGCCGGCATCGCCGGGCCAGCAGGTCTGAATCGGCAGGCGATAAAGGTCAACCTCATCGCCCTCCAGCACCACCTCCTGACAGGGTGCACTGCGGACCTTTTTCGGCCCCATGTTCAGCACCTGCCGGTACAGAGGCAGCTTCTCCCACGCATCCTTCATGCCCCGAGGCGGTTCCGGCTCTTTCAACTGAGCCAGCAACTTGCCCACGTCCCGCAACGCGGCAACCGACTCCTCGCCCATCCCCAGCGCCACGCGCTCTGGGGTACCAAAGAGGTTGCCCAACACCGGCATGTCATAGCCCTTTGGGTTCTCAAACAGCAGTGCCGGGCCACCGGCCTTGAGGGTGCGGTCACAGATTTCGGTCATTTCCAGCACCGGATCAACCGGCACATGAATCCGCTTGAGCTCGCCACGCGCCTCCAGCATCTTGATGAAGTCGCGCAGATCCTTGTATTTGGGTGTCGACATGGTATCGCCCATCCAACGTAAACGACTGGGTAGATTGCCGCGTCCTCGCATCCCTGAGGCCTGCGGCATTGCGTGCGTCCTGCACATAAAAAAGGGGTAAGTGATTAGCTTACCCCGTTTTGTTTGCCTTGGTTCACCCTGACAGGTGAATTCGGCTTATTTGCGCTTCATTGACAGGAAGAACTCATCGTTGGTCTTGAAGTCCTTCAACTTGTCGATGACAAACTCGGTGGCTGCCGAGTCATCCATGGGATCCAGCAGCTTGCGCAGAATCCACATGCGCTGCAGTTCCTCTTCGCTGGTCAACAGGTCTTCACGGCGAGTGCCGGAGCGACGGATGTTGATGGCCGGGAAAACGCGCTTCTCGGCAATCTTGCGGTCAAGGTGCACTTCGGAGTTACCGGTACCCTTGAACTCCTCGAAGATTACCTCATCCATCTTGGAGCCAGTATCCACCAGCGCTGTTGCGATGATAGTCAGGCTGCCGCCCTCCTCGATGTTGCGTGCGGCACCGAAGAAGCGTTTCGGACGCTCCAGGGCATGCGCATCCACACCACCGGTCAGGACCTTGCCGGAGGAAGGAATAACCGTATTGTAGGCACGGGCCAGACGGGTGATGGAGTCAAGCAGAATCACCACATCCTTCTTGTGCTCGGTCAGACGCTTGGCCTTTTCCAGCACCATTTCGGCGACCTGAACGTGACGTGACGGCGGCTCATCGAACGTGGACGCGACCACCTCACCGCGAACGGTGCGCTGCATGTCGGTCACTTCTTCGGGGCGCTCATCGATCAACAGAACGATCAGGTAGCACTCAGGATTGTTGCGCGTGATGCTGTTGGCAATGTTCTGCAGCATCAACGTTTTACCCGCCTTGGGTGGAGAAACGATCAGCGCTCGCTGCCCCTTGCCCATGGGGCACACCAGATCGATAACACGCGCCGTGAGGTCTTCGGTACTGCCGTTGCCGATCTCCATGCGCAGACGCTGCTGGGCAAACAGCGGCGTCAGGTTCTCGAACAGGATCTTGTTCTTGGCATTTTCCGGACGATCATAGTTGATCTCGTTGACCTTCAGCAGCGCGAAGTAACGTTCGCCATCCTTCGGCGGACGAATCTTGCCGGAGATGGTATCACCGGTGCGCAGGTTGAAGCGGCGGATCTGACTGGGCGATACATAGATGTCGTCAGGGCCCGCGAGATAGGATGAGTCGGCTGAGCGCAGGAAGCCAAAGCCGTCCTGCAGGATCTCCAGCACACCGTCACCGTAAATGTCTTCGCCGCTTTTAGCATGCTTTTTGAGAATCGCGAAGATCACATCCTGTTTGCGGGAGCGGGCCATGTTGTCGAGGCCCATTTCGGTGGCGATATCCAGAAGTTCCGGAACGCTTTTAAGTTTGAGTTCGGTAAGATTCATAGTTTTCAGAGAAGCAGCCCAGAGTCGGCTGGTTACGGATGGAAACCGGACGGTTAGTCGGAAGCAACAAGGTTAAGGTCTAGCTCATGACACCCGGGCAATGGACCGCCGGGCCGGTATGTGGAACCACTATAAAAGGTAAAGCGGGAGCTGTCCAGCACAAGTGATGGAAAAACGCGGCGGGTACGGCTGGCTCGCGTTTTTCCATCCGGGCCGGCTCAGAGGTTGGCGTCGATGAACGCAGCCAGTTGAGACTTTGACAGCGCACCCACTTTGGTCGCTTCGACGTTACCGCCCTTGAACAGCATCAGAGTCGGGATGCCGCGAATGCCAAACTTGGGCGGTGTTTCGTTATTTTCGTCGATGTTCAACTTGCAGACCTTCAGCTTGCCCGCGTACTCCTTGGCGATCTCTTCAAGCACGGGGGCAATCATCTTGCAGGGTCCGCACCATTCGGCCCAGTAATCTACCAGTACAGCGCCTTCCGCCTTGAGAACATCTTCTTCAAAGGAGGCGTCAGTCACATTGACGATATTTTCACTCATGGATCGATTCTCCAGTGCACCAGGTGCGTTTAAGACATTGACGGGATGATAACACCTGCTCCCCGCTCCTGCCACAGTCTGTCCGGCTTGACCTGCCGCACGACTGTCATCATAAAAGGGTAGCATCCGCCCCCCGTTAACCGGTATTTTTGCACTCTTGATCGCTGTAATGTTGGGGAAAAACGCTGATGTACGCACAGGACACGGCCACCGTGACAACGACCGACACCTCTTTGCTGGCCGCCATCGACCTTGGGTCCAACAGCTTCCACATCATTGTTGCCCACGTCTTTGCCGGCGAACTGAGCACCTTGGACGTTCTGTCGGAAAAGGTCCAGCTTGCAGCCGGGCTTGATGCGGACGGCTGCCTGACCGAAGACGCCATGTCTCGCGGGCTGGAGTGCCTGAGCCGTTTTGCCCAGCGCGTGGCAGATCTGCCGCGCCATGCGATACGTGTGGTCGGAACCAACGCCCTGCGCGAAGCCCGCAACAGTGACGACTTCATTGCTCGCGCCGAAACCTTACTGGGCACACCCGTCGAGGTAATCGCCGGTCGCGAGGAGGCGCGCCTGATCTATCTGGGCGTGTCCCACACATTGGCGGATGACGCGGGCCGTCGACTGGTGGTGGATATTGGTGGCGGCAGCACTGAGTTCATCATTGGCTCTCGTTTCGAGCCCCGCCTGTGTGAAAGCCTGCAAATGGGCTGCGTCAGTTATACCGATCAGTTTTTTGCCAATGGTGAGATTTCGGCAACGGCGATGAAGGAAGCCCGCACCGCCGCCCTGCAAGAACTCTTGTCGATTCGGCGAGACTATCGCCGCCTTGGCTGGAACAGCAGTGTAGGTGCTTCCGGCACCATCAAGGCGGCGAGACAGGCCTGTATTTCACTGGGACTCAGCTCGGACACCATCACCGCCAAAGCGCTGAAGCAGCTCAGTGAGCACTTGATCAATGCGGGTCATGTCGATCGCATCCAGATTGATGGTATCAAGCCCGAGCGTCGCGCGGTTCTGCCGGCCGGCATCGCCATTCTCAATGCCATTTTCGAGTCTTTGGACGTCGAATGCATGAGCTTCTCGGAGGGCGCCCTGCGAGAGGGACTGCTGTACGACATGGCCGGACGGCTGCGTCACGAAGATGTTCGCGAGCGGACCATCAACGCGTTGGCGCGACGCTACCATGTGGACAGACGGCAGGCCGCTCGCGTGGAGGCCACGGCACTGGCGGCACTGGAGCAGGTCAGCGAGTCCTGGCAACTGCAGGATCCCGAGTACCGTGAAATGCTGAGCTGGGCAGCCAGAACGCATGAAATCGGTCTTGCCGTTGCTCACAGTCAGTTTCACAAACACAGTGCCTACCTGCTGCAGCACTCGGACCTCCCGGGCTTCACACGCCCGGAGCAGCAGCAACTGGCTTTTCTGGTGCGGGGCCACAGACGCAAGTTTCCCAAAGAGGACTTTCGCAACCTGCCACCGGCACTCAAAGAGCCCTGCCGACACCTGTGCCTGCTGCTGCGGCTGGCCGTGTTGCTGCATCGCAGCCGCAGCAAGGCGCGTCTGCCGATGTTCAGCCTCAATGTCGATGACCAGAAAATCGAGCTGGCCTTCCCGGGTGGCTGGCTCGATCAACACCCGCTGACACGGGCCGACCTGGAGCAGGAGGCCGGCTATCTGCGCGCCATCGACATCAAGCTTAAAATCAGCTGATGCTTCCAGCACTGCTGCGCAGCTGTCGGGAGATTCTCATCGACAGCTACCGAGTGATTCATACCCTGTTCCGGGTCATGATTCCGGCGATCATCATCGTCAAGCTGCTGACGGAGCTGGGCGCAGCCAACTGGCTGGGTTTGGTGTTTGCTCCCTTGATGGGCTGGATGGGGTTACCCCCTGAAGCGGGGCTGATCTGGGCCAGCGCCATGCTGACCAATATCTACACCGGCGTGGTGATCTTTTTTTCCACACCCGGTACAGAACACTGGAACATTGCTCAGGTCACCATCCTCGGAACACTCCTGCTGAGTGCACACAACCTCCCGGTTGAACTGCGTGTCGCGCAGAAGGCCGGCTGTCGCATCATCCCGCAGCTGGTATTGCGTGTAGGTGGCGGCATCCTGCTGGGCATACTGTTACATCTTGTCTATCAACACAGTGATGCCATGCAGGCAACCAACCCAGTACCCTGGACACCCCAAACCCATGATCCCGGTTTGGCCGGATGGGCACTGAGCCAGCTGAAAACCCTGCTCTGGACCGCCGTCATCATCGTATTGCTGCTGACTGCCTTGCGGCTGCTGCGCCTGCTTGGCGTGGAGCGCGTGCTGGAGTGGCTGCTGCGGCCGGTACTCAGGTTGATCGGGATTGCACCCGGCGCCCTCTCCATTACCCTGATCGGCATGACACTGGGGCTCGCCTACGGTGGAGGCTTACTGATTCGTGAAGCGGAACGCGGTGATATTGCTCCCACCGACATTTTTGCCGCCATCAGTCTGCTGGGGCTGTGTCACAGCCTGATAGAAGACACGCTGCTGGTGATGCTGCTGGGCGCCGAACTGTCAGGCATTCTGGGCGCGCGGCTTGCCTTTGCTCTTGCGGTGATTGCACTGCTGTCGCGCACGCTTCACCACCCTCGTTGGCAAGGGCTGCTGGTACAGTCGGTTGCCCGGCCTCGCGCTGGCACTGAAAACTGAAACGCCCCGACAGAGCGGGGCGTTTTGGGTTCAGCTATCGACGTCTCAGGCCTTGGGGCCCGCTGCCAGAATCTCGGCAGAAACACCATCAAACTTCTTGAAGTTATTGACGAACTGAGCCGCCAGATCCGCTGCTGCCTTGTCATAGGCCGCCGGATCCGCCCAGGTTTCGCGAGGATTCAGCAAACCGGTGTCTACACCCGGCACCTGAGTCGGAATATCCAGGTTGATATCATCCAGATGGACGGTTTCGCAATCCTTCAGTGCACCGCTCTGAATGGCGCTGATGATGGCGCGAGTGGTCGGAATACTGAAACGCTCGCCAGTACCGTAGGAACCACCTGTCCAGCCAGTATTCACCAGGTAGACACGGGATCCGTACTCGTCGATACGCTTCATCAGCAGCTCGGCATATACGTGCGCAGCACGCGGGAAGAAAGGCGCACCGAAGCAGGTTGAGAAGGTGGACTTGATGCCACCGCCGGAACCCATTTCAGTGGAGCCAACCAGAGCGGTGTAACCGGAGAGGAAGTGGTATGCAGCCGCTTCCTTGGTCAGCACGGACACCGGGGGCAGAACACCGGTCAGGTCACAGGTCAGGAACACAATGGAGTCCGGCTCATCACCCATGTTGGTGGCAGAGCGCTTGTCAACGTGATCCAGCGGGTAGGCACAGCGACCGTTTTCGGTCAGGGACACATCGTTGTAGTCAGCCTTGCGACTGCCATCCAGCACCACGTTTTCAACGATGGCACCAAAGCGAATGGCATCCCAGATGATCGGCTCGTTCTTTTTGCTCAGGTTGATGGTCTTGGCGTAGCAGCCGCCTTCCAGATTGAACACCACACCCTTGCCCCAGCCGTGCTCGTCATCACCGATCAGGTAGCGTTCGGGGTCGGCAGACAGAGTGGTCTTGCCGGTGCCGGACAGGCCAAAGAAGAGGGTAGTGGAACCATCTTCGCCAATGTTGGCGGAGCAGTGCATCGGCAGCACATCCTTTTCCGGCAGCAGGAAGTTCTGCACCGAGAACATCGCCTTCTTCATTTCACCGGCATAGCGCATGCCGGCGATCAGGACCTTGCGCTTGGCAAAGTTCAGAATCACACAGCCATCGGAGTTGGTGCCGTCACGCTCGGGCTCGCACTGGAAGCCGGCCACGTTCAGGATCTGCCACTCTTCCTTGCTCTTGGGGTTGTATTCGTGCGGACGAATGAACAGGTTGAGACCAAAGAGGTTCTGCCATGCGGTTTCGGTGGTCATTTTGACCGGCAGGTAATGGCTGTGATCAGCCCCTACGTGCACGTGGGAGACAAAATGCTCCTTGTCTGCCAGATACTCTTCAACCCGGGTCCAGAGAGCGTCGAACTTGTCGGCGTTGAAAGGACGGTTGATATTGCCCCACTCGATCACGTCTGACGTGCTCGGCTCCTCAACGATGAAGCGGTCCATCGGAGAGCGGCCTGTGCGCTGACCGGTGGTGACAACCAGTGCGCCGGTGTCCGCGAGGACGCCTTCGTTACGCTGAATCGCACGCTCGACCAGCTCAGCCGGGGTCAGATTCACGTGTACGCTAGTGACGGTTTCTTTGGTCATTACTGGATTCCCTTGGCTGTTCGCCAAACAATTACCTGAAAGCAAAAAGGGCCACTGCGTTCCGGTTAACGCAGCTCGGGTTGTTATTTTTGGGGGCATATTATTGCACAAAATCCGGCGGGATGGGACTGCCGGAATCATTCTCATTTGGAATATTGACCGGCATCTGCCGAGCCTCGCCAACCCCCTGATTATTCAGTGCATTCTGCCATCCTTGTCGAGGTATCCCGGCTCACGGAACAGGGCACGGATATCGGTTTCGTCAAAATTGTAGGTCCGGTTGCAGAACTGACAGCCCACATCGATGATGCCATTCTGCTGCCGCAGAATATCCAGCAACTCATCCTCGGTCATGAACTTCAACGCCTCGGCGCTGCGCTCCCGCGAACAGTCACAGCGAAAACGCAATGACTGGGGCTCATACAGGCGGCACACCTCTTCGTGGAACAGACGATACAACAGATCCTCGTTATCCAGCTTAAGCAGCTCATCACTCTTGAGCGTGGAAGCCAGCATGCTGATGCGATTCCAGTCCTCTTCGCCACGCCCCTCGGCCGGCATCACCTGCAGCATGAGGCCTGCTGCCCGCGTGCCGTCCGCTGCCAGCTGAATGGATGTACCCAGCTGCTCGGACTGCTCGAAGTACGCCTGCAGACACTGCGCCAGCGTGCTGCCTTCCAGGGGCACGACACCCTGATAACGCTGCCCGTTTTCCGGCTCGATCGTCAGTGCAATACGCCCATTCTGCAATAGTTGATCAAAATTCAGGTCATCGGCCAGCTCGCCCTCATAGCGTGCTATGCCACGCAGGTCGTGTTGGTGGCTGCACTCTGCCATCAGCACCTTGACCTGCCCCTCCCCCTGAGCCTGCAACAGCAGACGGCCTTCAAACTTCAGCGTCGAGCTGAGCATGCTGACGGCAGCCAGCATTTCACCCAGTACACGCTGCAATACGGGTGGGTAGTCATGCCGCTCGAGCACAGCCTGATAGCTGGTTTCAAGACCGGCCACTACGCCACGTACATCGATCTGTTCAAACAGAATGCGCTGGATCTGATCAGGGTTGCTCATGCAGGTTTCCCGGAGATTTCTGCTCGTACCGCGTGAGTCGGTCGAGCGGTGTTGCTAGAATAGGTTTTTGTAATTCTAGCTGAATGGACCCCTGATGATCACCCCGGAACCTGTCTTTTCCAACCGCTGGCGGCCACTGACTTTCCTTGCGTTACAGTTGCTGGCAGCCCTGCTGCTGCTGAGCTTTGCCAGCGACACTGGACGCGAGCTCTGGCGCAGCCTTGATCGATCAGTTTTCTTCACGCTCAACGGCTCTCTGTTTCAGAACGACCTCTGGGCCCGTTTCTGGGCCTGGATGAATACGCGGGAGGTGGATGCAGCATCAGCCCTGCTCATGCTGGCCTTTCTGGTTTTCCCCGGACTCGGTCTCACTCGCCGTCAACTGCAGCCGGCCTTCACCGGCTTCCTGCTGCTGATGCTGTTGATGCTGCCGATGCGAGAGCTGCTGTCCGACTATGCACGCAGTGCCGGTCTCAGCGGACCCAGCCCTTCGTTGCAGTTGCAGCCGGCATACCGCTTCAGCGAGCACTTGCCTCAGATTCCAGCCAAGGACAGCGCCACAACCAGCTTCCCCGGTGACCATGCCAGCGTTCTGCTGGTGTGGATCGGTTTTCTGCTGTTCATTCGCCGCAGCCCGGCAACACTCCTTGCAGCCGGTCTGGGCATTTTTCTGATGCTGCCACGCGTGTTTGGCGGTGCACACTGGTTTACCGATGCAGCCGTGGGCGGCATGTGTCTGGCCCTGACCACCCTTGCCTGGGCCTGGGCCACTCCGGTGGCCGGCTGGCTGAACCAGTGGCTGCTGAAAGGTCTGTCACCGTTGTACAGGCTGGCGGGGCGACTGCCACTGGTGGGACGACTGCCCTTTTTCAACCCGGGCCAGTGATCAGTCCCAGCTGCCCTTGATGCGCAGCAGTTCACGCCGGCTTTTCTTGTTCGGCCGCTGATCGGGGGCACTGCCCTGGGTCTGGCGCTCAAGCGTACGCTGCTCGCGGGCACGGATACTGTCCTCGGTTTCGCGGTACAGCTTCTGTGCCTCGGCGGCACCTCGGCGCTGATCCGACAGCGCCAGCACTTCGACGGTCTTTTCCTCATAGCCCTGACGAAGACGGATCAACGCACCGATTTCCACATGCTTGCTGCATTTGCTGCGCTGACCGTCGTAATGCACCTTGCCGCCTTCGATCATCTCCTTGGCCAGCGCTCTCGTCTTATAGAAGCGTGCAGCCCAAAGCCACTTGTCGAGCCGCACGCCCTTGTGCGCCTGCTGTGCTTTCTCACGCTCCAGTTCTTCTTTGTGATGATGACTCATAGGGCCGCAATCACCTCGCTGAAATCATTGGTGGCCTCGAACTCCTGAATCTCTCGTGGTGGCTGCTGCAGATCAGGCTGGGTAATCGACAGCAGATGCGCAATGCCATAGCGCCGCGCCGACGCCAATACGGCAAGGCTGTCGTCCACCAGCAGGGTACGGCCGGGATTGAAGGGCTCCACTTCCTGCAACGACTGCCAAAACGCCTGTTCCTCCTTGGGATGACCAAAATCATGCGAGCAGATCACCAGATCAACCAGTCGGTCGATACCGGTCACTTCGACTTTCAACGCCAGACTGTCTCGGTGTGCATTGGTGGCAATCACCGTACGCCGCCCGCTTTGACGCAGCGCCTGCAGAAAGGCCTCAGCCCCGGGCCGGAAGCCGATGCGGTCCATGATCTCCCGTTTTAAAGGTGCGATCGGAAGATCCAGCTGCTCGGTCCAGTAATCCAGGCAGTACCAGCTGAGCGACCCCTGCTCCTGACGTATCCGTTCATGCAACCACTGACGGGCGGTCTCCAGCTCCAGCCCCTGTTTTTGCGCATAGCGCTCGGGGACCAGATCGAGCCAGAAGTGGGAATCGAAATGCAGGTCGAGGAGGGTGCCATCCATATCCAGCAGGACGGTATCTATGGCTTGCCAATCAAGCATAATCAGGGAACACTCTGACAGGTAATAACAGTTTTCGGATATCAGTATGACCGTCAAGCCCGAGATTTTGAAGTTGACCAAAGTGGCCAGCAGTCGTCTCTTCCATATTGAGAGCATGGATCTTCGCTTCAGCAACGGCACCGAGCGCCGTTACGAACGGCTCAGAACCGGGGGGCACGGGGCAGTGATGATTGTGGCCATCAATGAACGGGATGAGGTTCTGCTGATTCGCGAATACGCTGCCGGCCTTGAGGACTATGTTCTGACGCTGCCCAAGGGGTTGATCGACCCCGGTGAGGATGCGCTGAGCGCTGCCAACCGTGAACTGCAGGAGGAAGCCGGCTTTGGCGCACGCGAGCTGACCCACGTACGTCAACTCACCGCCGCACCCAATTACATGGGCCACCGACTGGAAGTCATTCTGGCCCGTGACCTCTATCCCAACAAGCTGGAAGGCGATGAACCCGAACCACTGGAGCTTGTACCCTGGCCCATGACACGCCTGCCGGAGCTGTTCGAGCACACGGAGTTTTCCGAAGGTCGAGCCATCGCTGCCCTCTGCCTGGTACAGCAGCGTCTGACACAGTCGGCCAGTGGTTGAATTTCTCTCACCCTGCCACCATGAAGGGTAGGAGTGTAGACGGAGCCAACCGTCTGCACCCCGTAATACCGCTACAAACTGTGCCATGATAAGACGCCATTTCGGTGCTATCATCAGGACACTCTTGAGGTTTTGTCACGCCGTGACTCAGCCTCACCAACAAAAAATGGTTTTATGCTGAACCTGTCCAATACACAAGGTGATTATTATGAGCTTCGAACTGCCTGCACTGCCGTATGCAAAAGATGCACTGGAACCGCACATCTCTGCCGAGACTCTGGAATACCATCACGGCAAGCACCACAACACCTACGTTGTGAAGCTGAACGGCCTGGTACCGGGAACCGAGTTTGAAGGCAAGTCTCTGGAAGAGATCATCAAGTCTGCTCCGGCTGGCGGCATCTTCAACAACGCAGCTCAGGTGTGGAACCACACCTTCTACTGGCACTGCCTGTCCCCGAATGGCGGCGGCGCTCCCACCGGTGAAATCGCGGATGCCATCGCCGTGAAGTGGGGCACATTCGAAAAATTCCAGGAAGAGTTCAATGACAAGGCCGTGAACAACTTCGGCTCCAGCTGGACCTGGCTGGTCAAGAACGCCGACGGCACTCTGGAAATCGTCAACACCAGCAACGCCGGCACTCCGATGACCAGTGGCCAGACCGCTCTGCTGACCGTTGACCTGTGGGAACACGCCTACTACATCGACTATCGCAACCTGCGCCCTGACTACCTGAAAGGTTTCTGGGCTCTGGTGAACTGGGACTTCGTTAACGAAAACTACAACGGCTGATTACTCACCGTTGCGAAAAGGCGCCTGCGGGCGCCTTTTCTGTTTATACTGTTGGCGTTGTTCGTTCGGGAAAGGACCCCTGACTGATGCTCAGATCCCACAAGCTCACGGCATTGCTGCTCTGGATATTGTTGACGCTGATGCTGATCGGGCTGCTGTTTCAGTTGGACTTAAGCAGCCTGAGCCGCCACCAGGCAGCCCTGATTTCAAGTCTTGAGCAACGCCTGAACGTTCGCCTCAGCAAGACCGAACGGCTGCTGCATCACATGGCAACCCTCGTGGCCCGCGGCCAGCATGACCTGAACGGTCTTTCTCAGGCGCTGGAGGAGCTGCTTCCTCTGTCACCCGCTGTGCATCGCGTACACGTACAACGCATGGTCAACGAAGACGATGTAGCCACGCTGGAGCAGCAGATGCGTCAACGGCATCCGGACTTTCTGCTGCATGGACTCAGTGCAATTACGCCGGCCAACACTGAAACATCCGGTAGTGCCGTTTACCAACCTGTCATCCTGGCCATCCCCGCAGGACAGGCCGATCTGCCGCCGCTGGGTACCGACCTGAGCCTGATTCCCGACCTGAAACCGGCCATGGACCGTGCCCGCAGCACGCTGCAGATTGCCTATTCCGAGGTATTCAACCAGAGTCGGGCCGAACCTCTCATCGCGGCCTTTATGCCCGTGCCTCAAGAGCCATCCCTGCTGCTGTCCGCCGTATTGCGCGGGCGCGATCTGCTCGACACGGAACTGCTGCCTGAAGGCAGCCGGGTGGCACTCTCGCTGCACGACAAGACCGACTCAGCCCTGTTACAGCATCATGCCCCTTCATCGGCACTGTTCTATCTCCCTCGTCACCAGACTGTAGGCACCAACCGGTTGCAGCTTGACCTGTTGCTGGAGTACCCCGTACGTCTGGCCGATTTCAGCTGGGGACTGATTCTGATCACCCTGGTACTGAACACCAGCGGAAGCCTGCTGTTCTATGCCTGGTTGCGCCAACGCGAAGCGGCAGCCATCAACTACCTTGAAAGACTCGAAATTCAGCGCCTGAAGCAACATTTGCAGACGCACTCAAATGAACTGCAGCAGCAGCTGCTGGAGAACCAGCGCCTGACCCATCGCATTCTGGACATTCAGGAACGGGAGCGGCGTCACCTTGCACAGGAATTACACGACGAGCTGGGCCAGTGCCTGACGGCCATCCGCACGGATGCACGCATGCTGCTTCAGGATCACCCCGACAGCGAAGACAGCGTCAACCATCACGCCGAGAACATCGATGCCATCGCCCGTCACATATATGATGTCACCTATGATTTGATGCGCGCGCTTCGCCCCACCCTGCTGGATGACCTGGGATTGGTGGATGCCGTACGAGAGTTGGTGCGTAACCTGCACCTCGAGCGACAGGGTGTTGATCTGGAGCTCACTCTCAAGGGCGCACTCAACGACATGGAGGAGCGTCTCAACATCAACATCTATCGCATGATTCAGGAAGCGCTGACCAATATTCAGCGCCACGCCGGCTGCAGTAAGGCGCGTATCCGGCTGGAACGCTTTGCTGCCGATGAGCCTGCCGACAGACTGGAACTGGAAGTATGCGACAACGGCTGTGGCTTCGATACCGACATCATCAGCCGCAAGGGGCGCTTCGGCGTGCTGGGCATGCAGGCACGTGCCAAGGCGCTGGGCGGCGAACTCAGTCTCGACAGCCACCCCGGGCAGGGAACACGCCTGTGGCTCAGGATCCCGCTGACTGCAGTAGAGGACCCAGCTGCTTCCACACGGTCTGCAGCACTATAGGCTGGGCGTCCGCATTGGGGTGCAGTCCGTCACGCTGCATCAGCCGATAGTCGGTTGCCACGTTCTCCAGCAGAAAAGGCACCAGCGGCAAACCGTACTCCTGTGCCAGCTTTGGATAAATTTGATAGAACCTTTCTGTATATTGCGGTCCATAGTTAGGGGGCAGGCGTATACCAATGAGAAGTACCTGTGCATTTGCGGCCTGGCTAAGCTCAATCATCTGGCGCAGGTTTTGCTCCATAATGCGCAAAGGCGTGCCACGCAGACCATCATTGGCACCGAGCTCAAGCAGCACCAGCTTCGGTTGGTAGTCCTCCAGCAAACGCGGCAATCGGCTCAGGCCACCACTGCTGGTCTCGCCACTGACGCTGGCATTAACAACACGCAAGCGGCTGTCACGCTGTTCGAGCTCCTGCTCCAGCAGACTGACCCAACCCTGGTTCTGGGGCAGGCCATAGGCCGCGGACAGGCTGTCTCCCACCACCAGCAATGTGCTGGCCTGCAGCGGGGTGGTGTAGACAAACAGCAACAGCAGACAAGAGATCAGATAACGCATGCAGCACCTCAACAGTGAAAATACGATTATTGAGGCTCAAGATGTCGCAAAAAGTTTCAATACTCAAGCCGGAAAGGTTGAGCTTTTCTCCGATCTGAGCCTGCGTATCGAAGCGGGCGAGAGCCTGGCCATCATCGGCCGTTCCGGGGCGGGCAAGTCAACCCTGTTGAGCCTGCTGGCCGGTCTGGACAACCCAAGCTCGGGTCGAGTGCTGTTTGCGGGCCAGCCACTGGACCAGCTGGATGACCCCGCACGCGCCGACATCCGCCTGCGCCATCTGAGCTTCATTTTCCAGTCCTTTCACCTGCTGCCCGAGCTGAATGCGCTGGACAACGTACGCCTGCCACTTGAGATTCAGGGCGCGACTGATGCAGAACAGCAGGCGCGCCAGTGGCTGCAAGAGGTTGGACTGGGGTCGCGCGTGGACCACTACCCCTCTCAGCTTTCGGGCGGTGAACAGCAGCGTGTCGCCATTGCCCGAGCCTTCGCGACCAGACCCAGCGTACTCTTCGCTGACGAGCCTACCGGCAACCTCGACGACGAGACCGGACACCAGATCATCGAGCAGCTGTTCAAGCTGAACGCCCGTCAGGGAACGACGCTCATTCTGATCACCCACGATCTGGAACTTGCCCGCCGCTGCAAGCGCCGTCTGCACCTGCATTCAGGCCGTCTGGAAGAGGTGGAACAGTGAGCCTGCTTCCCCGTCTGGCACGACGCCAGCTGCGTGCCCAGCTGCGTACTACCGAATGGCGGGCACTGCTGCTGGCCACCTGGGTTGCCATCGCACTCACCACCCTGCTGGCGGTTCTGGGTGACCGGCTGGAGCGAGGCCTGCTGCGTGAGAGCGCTGCACTGCTGGGGGCAGACCTGGTCCTGAGCAGCAGCCGGCCACTCACAGGTGAGCGGCTGGCACAGATCGACCTGACCAATACACGCCATACTCAAGTGATCCAGTTTCCCAGCATGGTTGGCCAGGGAGACGAGCTGATGCTGGTTTCCGTACGCGTGGTGGAAGAGCCCTATCCTTTACGCGGCGAGCTGGTAACCGAGCCGGCCCAGCAGGAGCAGATTCCTGGCCCGGGTGAAGTCTGGGCCGAGCCGCGCGTACTGACTCAGCTTGGGCTGCAACTGGGCGACACACTTGAGTTTGGCTACGCGAGTCTGAAGCTGACACACCGACTGCTCGCCTCCCCGGATCGCGGCTCCGGCTTTCGCAGTTTCAGCCCCCACATACTGGTCAACCGTGCCGACCTTGAAGCCAGCGGCGTGCTGGCCGAGGGCAGCCGAGCAGACTATCGACTCTTGATCGCCGGCACCGGTGAACGCATGCGCCAGCTTGACGAGCAGTTGCGCCCCGGCCTTGCCGACCATGAACGCCTGCATGCCCTGCAGGCCGATCAGCCCCTGACGGGCAATGCCCTGGGCAACGCGCTGCGCTATCTCAAGCTCAGCGCACTGATCGCCCTGCTGCTGTCTGCCATGACCATTGTTCTGGCGCTGCGACGATTCGCCCTCGGACAACACACACGCAGTGCCTTGTTGCTGAATCTGGGCCTGCGGCCGGGGCAACTGGTCCGGTTGTATCTGTATCAGCTGCTGCTGGCCTGGATGCTGACCGCTCTGCTCGGCTTTGTGACCGGCTACCTGCTTCAGGCGGCCGTATATCAATGGCTGTCTGACCTGCTGCCTCAAAGTCTGCCCCCCGCCGGCTGGCTTCGTTGGCTGATTGGGCCGGCATTGGGGCTGGCTCTGCTGGTGCTGCTGGGTCTGCCGCCTATCCTGCAACTGGCGCGCATTCCAGTCGCTCACCTGCTGCGTGGTGATACACCGCCACGAGACAAAACTGCGCTGCTGCTGCAGGGCCTGTCGGCCATACTGCTGGCAGTGACGCTGCTGGCTTTTCTGCAGGCACCCGCTGCGGCTCTCAGCCTGCTGCTGTTTCTGCTGCTGGGCGGTGCGCTGTTTGGTTGGCTCGCACAGTGGGCCCTGATCGCCAGTGCGAAACCACTGGCGCGCCATCTGCTGCTGGGGCGCCTGTTGCTGATGCGTCTGCGCCAGCAACGGCAGTGGCACCGTTTGCAGGCCGCCGTGGTGGTCATGCTGCTCACGCTGCTCAGCGTGATCTGGATCAGCCGTTCCGACCTGCTGCAGCAATGGCAGGCACAATTCCCCAGTGACACACCGAACTACTTCGTGATTAACATCCAACCTTGGGAAAAGGATGCGCTGGACACGTTTCTCGCAGACCAGGCGCTGGATACCGAGCTCTACCCTATGATCCGAGGTCGACTGGTTGAGCTGAATGGATCGCCCATTCGCCCCCAGCTGACCGAAGAGCAGCAGGATCACAACACCCTGCGTCGTGAGCTGAACCTGAGCTGGAGTGTCGACCGCCCCGCGCACAACCCGCTGCTGGCCGGTGAATGGTGGCCCGCCGACAGCACCGAGCCCTTGATCTCCATCGAGCAGGAGATGGCACAGGAGCTTGGGCTTGAGGTGGGCGATCAGCTCGGCTTCGATGTGGGCGGGATTCCAATCACCGGTCGTATCAGCAATGTTCGTGAAGTGGTCTGGACCTCATTCAGGCCCAACTTCTACATCATTTTCAGCCCGGGAGCATTGGAGAATGCGCCATCCACCTGGATCACCAGCTTCTACCTGCCACCGGAGCAGCGCCAGGTTTCGCGTGAGCTTCTGCAGCAGTTCCCATCACTGACGCTGATCGACATTGATCAGTTGCTGTCACAGCTCTCCATGTGGCTGACACGGCTGGCAGACAGCTCTGCACTGGTGTTGGCGCTGAGCCTCGGTTGTGGACTCATGCTGCTGGGCGTAACCCTGCTGCAGGCGCTGGAACAGCGCCGCTTTGAAGCGGCACTGCTGCAAACACTGGGGGTAACCGCACGACAGGCTCGTTGGCTTGATCTACTGGAGTTTCTGCTGGTCGGTCTGGTCTGCGGGGTACTGGCCAGTGTCAGTGCCGAAGCCGTACTGGCCAGCCTGCATCTGTACCTGTTGCAGATTGACCCGCGCCTGCACCCTCAGCTCTGGCTGGGGCTGCCGCCACTGGCGGCGCTGCTGTTCGTCCTGATCGGGTTGCTTATTCGGCGACCGCTGCGGCTGGAGCAGTGCTATCGTTTGCTCCGCTCGGGATGAGGCGATTCCATAATAACCTTACAAAAACAGCGCTTATTACTTCTGGCTATAAAAGCAACAATCTTTGAGCTATAATCGCCACCCCTATGCTGATCATAAATTAAACAGTTTTTTGGATAAGGGTGAAACATGGCTCATCATGATGAAAACTTTCGTGACGGTTCCGGCTATGGCTGGATTCTGATCAACCTGGTCGCGCTGGCCTGGGTTACCATGCCGGTCAGCCTGGTGCTGACTCAGGTGGTTCAGTGGTAAACACCGGACCGGCCGCATGAGTTCACTCAAGATCGGTGAGCTGGCGCGCCGCTCGGGCCTCAGCGTCGAGACCCTCAGGTACTACGAACGCCGAGGCCTGATCCCGCCCCCGGAACGCCTGCCTTCGGGCTATCGCGTTTACCCACCCGCCATTCTGCAGCGACTGGCGTTCATTCGCCGCTGCAAGGCTCTGGGCTTCACTCTGGACGAGACACAGGATCTGTTGCAGCTGCAGCAGCATCCCGAACTGGAATCGGCTGCGGTCAAACAGCGGGTTGAACAGCGCATTGACGAGATCCGCGGCAAGGTTCGTGATCTGCAGCAGATCTTGCATGCTCTGGAAGGCCTGTCCGCCCTGTGTGACGGAGAGGGCTCGGCTGCGGACTGCCCCATTCTGGCCTTCCTCGAACAGGAGGGCGATGCGCCACGACCCTGCCCACACGCAGCGGGCAAGGCCGCAGACTGAGGTCAGGCCTTCAGGGTCTCGACGCCCTCAGGGGTTCCCATCAAAATCACATCGGCACCACGACAGGCAAACAGCCCGTTGGTCACCACACCCACGATGTTGTTCAGCTGGACCTCTAGCGCTTTCGGATCGAGAATTTCCAGATCGTGCAGATCCAGAATCACGTTGCCGTTATCGGTCACGACGCCTTCACGATAGACCGGCTGGCCCCCCAGGGCCGCCAGCTTGCGCCCCACATGGGAGCGCGCCATCGGGATCACCTCCACCGGCAGCGGGAAGGCGCCCAGCAGGTCCACCCGTTTCGACTGATCAACGATGCAGACAAACTCCCGTGCCACGGCGGCTACGATCTTCTCGCGGGTCAGCGCGCCTCCGCCACCCTTGATCAGATTCATGTGCGGATCGAACTCATCGGCACCATCCACGTAGAATTCCATCTCACTCACCGCGTTCAGGTCCAGTACCTCGATGCCGTGACCACGCAACCGCTCTGCCGTGGCTTCCGAACTGGCCACCGCCGCGGCAAAGCGATCCTTGATCTGCGCCAGCGCATCGATGAAACAGTTGGCCGTGGAGCCTGTGCCCACACCGACAATGCTGTCATCCCGCAGACGGGGTTTAATGTACTCCACGGCGGCGTGTGCCACCGCCTGTTTCATCTCGTCCTGTGTCATCTCTGTGCCCGTTGCTGGTTCAAACTGTGGTGTGATTATACGCAACCCGGCGTTGCCCTTGTAGACGCTGGGCAACCAAGCCGATACCATTCTCTGATTCCGCGCCCTCCGGGCCACCCGAACCGACGTTGATACCTGTCCCTATGCCGCACCGATATATCAAGAAAATTCTCGAAGCGCGGGTCTATGATGCCGCCATCGAAACCCCGCTGGATGAAGCCCGTGGACTCACCGAGCGATTGGGCAACCGTGTGCTGCTCAAACGCGAGGATGAACAGCCCGTTTACTCCTTCAAGCTGCGTGGCGCCTACAACAAGATGGTGCAGCTCACCGAGGAAGAAAAGACCCGTGGCGTGATTACCGCCTCCGCCGGCAATCACGCTCAGGGCGTCGCCATGGCGGCCCGGCTGCTCGGCGTCAAGGCTACCATCGTCATGCCACGCACCACACCGGACGTCAAGGTGAACAATGTACGCCGACTGGGCGGCAAGGCGGTCTTGATCGGAGACGCCTTCGATGATGCGCGCCGTCATTCGGAGAAGCTGATGGCCGAAAAGGGGCTGGTCTACATTCACCCCTATGACGACCCGGACGTCATCGCGGGCCAGGGCACCATCGCCATGGAGATTCTGCGTCAGGAAAGCGGACACATCGACGCCATCTTCGTTCCTGTCGGCGGTGGTGGCTTGATTGCCGGTGTCGCGGCCTACGTGAAATACCTGCGCCCCGAAACCCGCGTCATCGGTGTTGAGTCGGTTGAGTCCGCCTGCCTCGCGCTGGCGAAGGAAAAGGGTGAGCGCGCCATCCTGGATCAGGTCGGCATTTTTGCCGATGGCGTTGCCGTCGCGCAGATCGGCGAGCACACCTGGGAGGTCTGCAAGGATCACGTGGACGAGGTGATCACCGTCTCCATCGACGAGATCTGTGCCGCCATCAAGGACATCTTTGACGATACCCGTTCAGTGTGCGAACCGGCCGGGGCTTTGGGTGTTGCCGGCCTGAAGAAATACGTGGCACGTGAAGGCGTCAGTGGACAAACACTGATTGCCATCGACTCCGGTGCCAACGTCAACTTTGACCGCCTGCGCCACATTGCCGAGCGCTCGGAACTGGGCGAGAAGCGTGAAGTGATCATCGCCGCCAAGATCCCGGAGCGTCCCGGCAGCTTCAAGACATTCTGCACCGTGCTGGGCAAACGCAACATTACCGAATTCAACTACCGCTACAGCGATGACGATCAGGCCATCGTATTTGCCGGTGTTCAGGTACGCCCCAACAACGACGGTCGTGACGAGCTGCTGGCGGAGCTGCGCGAGCATCTGGATGAAGTGGTGGATCTGACCGATGACGAGACCGCCAAACTGCACGTGCGCTATATGGTGGGTGGCCACGCGCCCGAGAGCGTGGACAACGAAGCGGTGTTCCGCTTCGAGTTCCCGGAGCGCCCCGGCGCACTGATGAAGTTTCTCAGCAAGCTGGGGGGACGCTGGAACATCTCCATGTTCCACTACCGCAACCACGGTGCGGCGTATGGTCGGGTACTGGTCGGCATGCAGGTGCCTCAGGCCGAGCGCATCCAGGTCACACGGTTTTTGGAAGAGATCGGTTATACCTGGTATGACGAAACCGACAACCCGGCCTACCAGCTGTTTCTCGGATAAACCCCTGCCTGCATGGCCGGCGGGGAGCCACACAGGCACAGCCGCCATCAGCGCCGCCGCACCCTGGGCGGCGCTGGCCTATCCGGCGTTTCCGGTGACACTGCATAGTCTTCCCGCGTCAGCGCCTGCACGGTAAACAGCGCCAGCGACACAACACCCCAGCCCAGTCCCAGCACGACACCCGCATCCACTATCCCGCGCCAGGGCTGCTCCAGCATCCGCACCAGCAGCACCAACAGTACGATGCCGCTGGTCAGGCAGATAGTAACGATCTGCCGGCGCTTCTGTGCATGAAAAAAGCCCATGCAAAACAGCGGTGCCAGCAGAAACCGTACAGGGGTAACGTGATCCCTCAGATAACGGATACGCGCCGCGGTGCGGGGTGAGAAGTTCTGTTGAAAGCCTCGATAACCTTCGGCGAACCCCATAAAACCCAGGCACAGCACCAGCGCCAGCCAGTGATACCAGTCAAAACCGCCCAGCGGCATCTCCAGCGCCATGCCGCCCAGCCGCCAGATGGCGCTGCCAAGCAACAGGCAGATACCGCCGAACCCCCAGAGTGCCGCAATTACTCCGAGCATCATGCCTCTCAGTTGAATTCGAAAAAGGGCGCACATTATAGCCTGAACCGACCGGTCGCCGAAAACAGCACCGCAGGGGCGGTATTCCACCCATTTTCATATTCCGCATGGGTGAATATCCACCCATCCAAACCGAAGGGGCTCAGCATGTTCCCTCTGAAAGCTCCTAAAACGGGCATTTTACGGAATTGGCACGGACTCTGCTTTATTGCCCATCAAACGCTGCTCGAACAGCCACCGAGCACCGACCGAATACAACAACAAGCAAAGGTACACCCATGGCAACCTACAACACGCTGCTGTTCGCAACCGACTTCTCGGAAGGGGCCGACAATGCCGTTGCACATGCCCGCAGTCTTGCTGAACTGACCGGAGCCCGACTGCATCTGCTGCACGTCATCACGGAGTTGTCAGATCAGCGCCGCAAGCGCATTCCCGCTGACGTCATCGATACCTTCATCCACGAAGTGACTCAGGTGGCTCAAGCGGACATGGATGCCTTCTGCCAACGCCACTTTGCCGATGCCAGTTCACAGGGGTTGCAGCTGAGCCGCGAAATCATTTTCGGATCGGGCCATGGCGAGATCATTGAGGCCGCGATCAAGGCATCGGCTGACATGATCATCATGGGCACCCATGGCAGAACCGGCATCGAGAAGATGCTGGTCGGCTCCACGGCTGAACGCGTGGTTCGTCATTCACCGATTCCCGTTTTGACGGTCAGGTCCTGAATCCCGAACTTGACCCTCAAGTCACTCCCGCACGACAACATGCAACACAACAGGAGAAATACAATAATGAATATTCTGTCGAAAAAATCCCTTATCGCCGGCTGCATCGGCGCCGTTATGGCAACCACCGCAGCGTTTGCAGAAGACCGCAGCGACTGGCCCAGCAGCATCACTGTGGGTACCGCCAGCCAGGGCGGCACTTACTACATCTACGGTGCGGGCTGGGCCAATATGGTCGGTGAAGCGCTTGGCATTTCGGCCGGCGCCGAAGTTACCGGCGGCCCGGTACAGAACGCAACGCTGGTACAGATGGGTGAACATGCCTTTGGCATGGTGACCACAGGGCCGCTGGTAGCCGCACTGCAGGGCAAAAGCGCTCTGGCACCGGGCATGTCACATGACGACGTCCGTGCCGTATTCCCGATGTACCAGACCACACTGCAGATCATTGCTCTGAAAAGCTCCGGCATCGACTCCGTTGACGATCTGGATGGCAAAACCGTAGGTGTTGGTCCTGCCGGCGGTACCGCTGACATGTATCACCCGCAGCTGTTCAAGAAGCTGGGGCTGAACGTCAGCACCCGAAATGGTGGTGCGGCCGATCAGGCCGGTCAGCTGCAGGACGGCCTGATTGATGCCTTCGCCTTCGCCGCTGGCGTACCGATTTCAGCCTTCAACCAGCTGGAAGCCCAGGCGGATGTGAACATTTTCTCCTACTCACCGAAGAACATCGAAAAGATCGCTGCCGATTACCCGGAGCTGAGCGCCGGCACCATCCCCGCTTCCGTGTATTCGTCACTGGATGAAGATGTCTCGGCCCTGTCACTGTGGAACTTTGCCATTACGCACAAGGATATGCCGGAATCACTGGTATACGGCGTGACCAAGACTGTAATGGAAAACAACGAGCGCATGCTGCAGATCCATGGGGCCGCCAAGGAGACCCTGCCGGAGAACTACAAGTACAACACCATTGTGCCCTGGCATGCCGGTGCTGTGCGCTGGTTCGAAGAGAACGGCTATGAAATCCCGGCAAACATGAAGGACTGATTCTCTCGATAGGGATGTTTGCCCGCGCTGCCGGCAAGATGATCGGCAGCGCGACCAACATGGCTTAATGCAGGTCCAAACAACATGACAGACAAAACTCCGGCATCCGCCGATGCCGCAGCAGACAAAATCGGCGCAGAAGGCGTAGCCGATGTCCCGTTGGGTCACAACGAGCGGGATTTGAGTGGAGCAGTCGGCAAGATCATTTTCTTCACCTGTGTGTGCTACACCCTGCTGCACCTCTACGCACTGAATATATCGCCCATCGAAACCTGGGCTTTCCGTATCATTCATGTGGCCGGTGGTTTGGTGGTAGGCTTCGCACTCATCGCGGCGTTTACACTCGACAGACAAAAAGAGCCCGCTCCCCTGTCTCCACTGCAGTGGGCGGCACGGGTGCCAACCAGCCTGGCCGTCGTGCTGGCTGCAGCCGGCATCGCCTACGCCTGGTTCAGCCGCATGGTATTGGGTGAAATGCCACCCAACTGGCTGATGCCACAGGTCGCATGGGCGTTGGCACTGGGCACACTGGCCGCCGTTGTCAGCGGCTGGGTCTGGCGCTCGGGTCATAACCGCCACATTTTCTGGGCCGACCGAGTGCTGATGCTTTCAGCCATCGTGGTCGCAGCCTACCTGCTGTTCGTGCTGGGTCGCTGGCGCATGGCCGCCGGTACGCCAATGGCCGGTCAAACCGAGTTTCTGGTTGCACTTGCCGGCGTGGTACTGATCATGGAACTGACCCGTCGCGTGGCGGGGCTGGCTCTGATTCTGATTACCGCGGTTTTCCTGATCTATGCCTTTGCTGGCCCCTGGTTGCCGGGCATCCTGGAGCACCGTGGCTACTCCATGCAGCGCTTCTTTACCTATATCTACACCGATAACGGCATACTGGGACCAACCACCGCCGTGTCGTCCACGTACATTATTCTGTTCATCACCTTTGCCGCTTTCCTGCAGGCATCTCGCGTGGGCGACTACTTCGTCAACTTCGCCTTCGCCGCGGCCGGTCGTGCCCGAGGCGGCCCCGCTAAGGTGGCCGTCTTTGCATCCGGCCTGATGGGCATGATCAACGGCACGTCTGCAGGCAACGTGGTCGCCACGGGCAGCCTGACCATTCCGCTGATGAAAAAGGTTGGCTACCACCCACGCAGTGCCGGTGGCATTGAGGCGGCCGCATCAACCGGCGGTCAGATTGTGCCCCCGATCATGGGTGCCGGCGCATTCATCATGGCCGAAGTGACCGGTATTCCCTATACCGACATCGCCATTGCCGCGCTGATACCCGCTGCTCTGTATTTCCTGTCGATCTATTTCATGGTCGATCTGGAGGCACGTCGCGAGGGCATGTCCGGACTGTCAAAAGACCAGCTGCCGGTATTCAAGGAAATGGTCAAGCAGGTCTACCTATTCCTGCCGATCATTATTCTGGTCTCCACACTGTTCATGGGCTACTCGGTTATCCGGGCCGGTACACTGGCGATGGTGAGTGCCGCCGTTGTTTCCTGGCTGACCCCCTACCGCATGGGTATCCGCGCGCTGCTTGAAGCCCTGTCACTGGGTGCTCGCATGGCGATTCCGCTGATTGCGGTCTGTGCCTGTGCCGGTATCATCGTTGGTGTTATCAGCCTGACCGGAGTGGGTGCTCGCTTCGCCTCCATGCTTTTGGGCATTGCGGATGCGAGCCACATGCTGGCGCTGTTCTTCGCCATGTGCATCAGTATCCTGCTGGGCATGGGCATGCCAACCACGGCCGCCTACGCTGTCGCGGCATCCGTGGTGGCACCGGGTCTGCAGCAGATCGGCATTCCGCCGCTGGTTGCACACTTCTTCGTGTTCTACTACGCGGTACTGTCAGCCATCACACCGCCGGTTGCACTGGCCGGATACGCGGCTGCCGCGATTTCCGGAACAGACCCGCTGAAGACCGCCGTAACCTCGTTCAAGTTCGGTCTGGCGGCGTTCATTGTGCCATTCATGTTCTTCTACAGCCCGGCACTGCTGATGGAAGGCAGCTGGGGCGAAGTACTGCGCGTGTTCATTACCGCTTCTGCCGGCATCTATCTGCTGGCCGCCGCGATTCAGGGCTGGTTCCTCAATGGCCGCGTCAACATGGTGCAGCGCTGCCTCCTGCTGGCCGCGGCTCTGGCGATGATAGCCGGGGGCATGATGACCGATGCGATTGGCATTGGCCTCAGTGTACTGGTATTGCTGTGGCAGCTTGCCGGACGGCGCACGGCACTTGCCAGCTGAGACTTGAGTCTGTCAAAGCCAAAGGCGCCCCGATGGGGCGCCTTTTTTGCGTGTGTAGGCCGTAACGGATTCAAGTGGCGTAATAACAGTCCTGAAGTTGACCTTGGTCTGTAGCCGCTCGGCGTTTTTTCGCTTAGGATCAGATTATGTGAATGCGCATGAAAGTGTCTGCCCCCTGTCACATAACAACTTCAAACCTAAGATCGGGACGGGATACAGTGAAAAAAGGTCTGTCGATACAAAACAAGGTTAATCTCTCGCTGATTGCTGTCTTTCTGATTATCCTCATCAGTTCCCTTACCACTATCTATCGCAGTGAAACATCACTGGTTGATGAGGTTGTTACACGTTCCACTCTCGATTCGGCAGACTCCTATTTCGACAGCATCAACATGCTGATGCTCAGTGGCGCCATGGCCAATCGTGGCACCCTGCAGCAGAAAATTCTTTCCAACCCGGCCATCATGGAAGCGCGAATTATTCGTGGCCATCAGATCAGCGACGTGTATGGCCCCGGCACTGCTGATTCCGCTCCGGTTGACGAGTTCGATCAGCGAGCCATGCGCGGCGAGCAGGTCGTTGAAGAGCTGAACGATGAACAGGGCCACCGTCTCACGGTCGTCACACCCATGCGAGCACTGTCCGATTACAAGGGCACCAATTGCCTGCTGTGCCATCAGGTGGAAGAAGGTGAAGTGGTCGGCGCCGTTCGTGTGACTTACTCCTATGAAGCGCTGGACAAACAGATCAACAGCAACCTGATCAGTGTTGCCCTGATCGAGCTGGCACTGTTCGTTGCCGGCATCATTCTGATCAGCCTGCTGCTGCGTCGCATCGTGGTCACGCCAGTGAACCGCCTGGCCGAAACCATCCATGCGATCGAGCGCGACAACGACCTGAACCAGCGCACCCCGGTCACATCCAGTGACGAGATCGGTCACATGTCCGCCGCATTCAACTCCATGCTGGAGAACATTCACGACAGCATGCAGCACGTGCGCCAGACGGTCGCTCGCCTGGCGGATTCCGGCAGCCGTATCAGCAAGGTCGCTACCGAATCGGCCTCTGCCGTACATCACCAGCAGATGCAAACCAGCTCAGTGGCTTCCGCCATGGAGCAGATGGAGGCCGCCACGCGCAGTGTGGCCGCCAGTGCCGAAAATACCGTATCGGCGTCCGACATGGCATTGCAGGAAAGCAGCGACGGCGCTCGTGTCACCCAGCAGGCCATTACCGCCATCACTCGACTGCAGCAGGATATCGACCGGGCCACTCATGTCATCCAGAAACTGGACAGTCAGAGTCAGAATGTGGGTACGGTGCTTGAGGTGATCCAGAAAATTGCCGAGCAAACCAACCTGCTGGCGCTGAATGCCGCGATCGAAGCCGCCCGTGCAGGAGAGCAGGGCCGCGGATTCGCTGTGGTGGCCGACGAAGTGCGGACGCTGGCCAGCCGTACTCACAACTCCACCGAAGAGATCAACAACATCATTGCCGAGCTGCAAAATGATGCTCAGGAAGCGGTTACGGTAATGCAGCAGGCACTGACAGCGGCCGGTGATGGTGTCGAGCAGGTGCAGAAAACCAACTCGGCACTGACCAACATTACGGAAGAAGTACGCGTCATAAACGATCTCAACCACCAGGTTGCCAGCGCCGTGCGTGAGCAGAGCGAGATGGCTTCAAGCGTTGAGCGCAGCATCAGTGAAATCAGCAAGAGTGCCGAAGACACGGCTGAGCGGTCCGAACATCTCAACCGGGTTTCCGACGAGTTGGAGCAACTGTCCCGCCAGCTGGAGCAGATGCTGAGCCGCTTCAAGCTCTAGCCTTAACCGGCACGGCCATCAGCCCGACTGCTGATGGCCGTGCACCATCCATCCTGATCTACTGCTTGTAGTCGCTCTTGTCGAGACCATACTTCTTCATTTTGTCGTACAGCGTCTTGCGTGGCAGGCCCAGGCTTTCCTGAGTATCCTTGATCGAGCCGCCGTGCCGGCCCAGCTCGGTATGTATCAGCATCTTTTCAAACCGTTCCACCTGCTCCGGCAGGCTCATGCCACCGGCCATATCCGGGTCGCTGATCGGACGGTTATCAAAATCGAACGTACACCCTTCCCCCAGCAGCACATAACGCTCGGCCAGATTGCGCAGCTCACGCACATTGCCAGGCCAGTCATGCAGCATCAGGCTGTGCATGCGCTCGGCTGACAGCGCCGGCATTTCGCGTCCGTACTGGGAAGACGCCACCAGAGCAAAATGCTGAAACAGGAGCGGAATGTCCTCACGACGCTCACGCAGCGGCGGAATATCCAGTTTGACCACATTGAGGCGGTAATACAGGTCCTCACGGAAGCGGCCGGCAGTCACCTCCTGTCTCAGATCGACTTTGGTCGCCGCAATAACCCGCAAATCCAGCGGGATCACTGTATTGGACCCAAGGCGCTCAATGGCGCGCTCTTCCAGTACCCGCAACAGCTTGATCTGCAGCGCCATCGGCATGCTTTCAATTTCATCCAGAAACAGAGTGCCACCGCTGGCATGCTCAAACTTGCCGATACGGCGTGTTTTGGCATCGGTGAAGGCTCCCGCCTCATGGCCAAACAGTTCGCTCTCGATCAGGTTTTCCGGCACGGCACCGCAGTTGATCGCGACAAAGTTGTGCTCTCGTCGGGGACCGTGCTCGTGCAGATAGCGCGCCAGCAGGTCCTTGCCACACCCGGTTTCGGCATGGATCAAAATATCGGCTGGCATGCCGGCAACCGAACGGCTGGTACGGCGCAGCGCCCTCAGCGCAGGTGTGTTGCCGATGATGCGAGGGCCCGGAACATTCTGCGCCTCAAGCTCGTCACGCAGCTGCCGAATTTCAAGCGTCAGATGACGTTTGTCGACGGCACGGCGCACAACATCAAGCAGCAGCTCGGCGGCAAAGGGCTTCTCGATGAAATCATAGGCACCTTCGCGAATGGCTCCAACGGCCATGGAGATGTCCCCATGACCCGTAATCAGGATCACGGGCAGATTTGCATCAATCTGACGGATGCGCCGCATCAGCTCCAGACCATCCATCCCCGGCAGGTTTATGTCGGTTACTACCACCCCGGGCCAGCTCTCACTGACCCGCTCCAGCGCCGGCTCCGCTCGCTCCAGCGTCGTCACGTCATAGCCTGCAAGCTCCAGTGTTTGCCCGGCGGCCATGCGAATATGATGTTCATCATCAATCAGAAGGACCGGTAACCGATCAGCCTTGCTCATGCCTGCTCTCCACTATTGCCTGTATCGACTGCCTGCGCCAATGGCAACTCCAGGGTAAACACGGCGCCGCCTTCGGGATGGTTGGCCGCACTCAGGCGCCCCCCCAGGTTTTCAATGATTCGATGTGAAATCGACAACCCCAGACCCAACCCCTGGCCACTCTGCTTGGTCGTGTAAAAGGGTTCGAATACCTGTTGCGGATTATCGGCCTTGATGCCGGGGCCGGTATCACGCAGCGACAAGCGAACACGATCACCTCGCTGTTCCAGACTCACCTCTATCCGTTTGTCCACGCTCTGCTCCATCGCCTGCAGCGCGTTGGCGAGCAGGTTGACCAGCACCTGCTCCAGTCTGAGCATATCGCCCATGACGTGTACTCGGGACAAATTCGCAGGCCACTGAATCTGGACTCCCTGCTGCCCCAGTCGTCCATACATGATCGACATGGCACCATCCTTGACCGCCTGCAGTGATACCGGCATGGGGCGGCCACTGCTTTTGCGCGAGAACTCCTTCAGCGGATGGATGATGCGGGCCATGCGTTCGGTCAGTCCGGCAATCTCTTTCAGGTTGTCACCCACCCGATCATGACGCTCGAGCTGCAGGAATGCCTGGGCATTGTCGGCATAGCTGCGAATCGCCGTCAAAGGCTGGTTCAGCTCATGGTTGATGCCGGCGGCCAGCTGCCCCAACACCGCCAGCTTGGCCGTCTGTACCAGTTCATTCTGGGTACTCTGGTGCTGTTCCATCTCTTCCAGCAGACGGGCATTCATTCGGGTAAGGTCAGCGGTCCTCTCCTCCACACGGGTTTCGAGCGCATCCCTCGCCGCCTGCAACGCCTGCAGTTCTCGCACCTCAAATTCGCGCCGCTGCCGCACGATACGCCAGCGGGCCTGAATGAACAGCACCAGCAACACCAGGGCAATGCATACGAACCCGGCCAGCACAACCGCCTGCAAAACGGCACGATCAACCGGGGTCGTGCGGGCAAACACGGCCACGTTCAGCCCCGTATCAGGCACCGGCTTGCTCAACAGCAGAAAATCCTCGCTGCGCTGCGCCACGGGGTGGGACGGCTGTGCACTGGCACGCCGCAGTGTCACCAGTTCACCACGGCCATCCTCCAAAGGCTGCTGACGCACCCGCTCCAGAGGCTCCAGGGGCTGACCGAGATAACGCTGACTTTGCTGAATCCGTTGCAAGTCCCTGGATGAGAGTCCACCAAGGGCATGAAACTTCCACTCAGGGCGCGTCGTGATGACGATGACGCCATCCTCATCGGTCACGGCAATGTCGATGACCGGATCACTCCAGTCCTGTTCGACATCATTCAGGTCAATTTTGACGACCACCACGCCCGCAATTTGGCTGCCGATTTTGACAGGCCAGGAAAAGTAGTAGCCTCGCTGCCGAGAAGTTGTACCGAGGGCAAAATAGTGTCCCGCCTGCCCCGTCATGGCATCGCGAAAATAGGGTCGAAAACCGAAGTTGAGTCCGACAAAACTGTTCTGTCGATTCCAGTTGCTGGACGCCTGCGTTACGCCGTGGGCATCCATCAAGTAGGTGTCCGATGCGCCAAGAATACGCGTCACCTGCTCCAGATACAGGTTGGCATGCTGGATTATTTCCGGGTTTTCAGGCTGTGCCAGTGCTTCCTTGAAATGGGAGTGGGTTGCCAGCAGTCGAGGCAGATCCTTGTACCGGTCCAGCTTCTGCTGCACACTCAAGGCGTAACGGTTAAGGTCTGCTTCGGCTCGATCATGCAGTGTCGCCAGCGCCTGCCGCTGACTAAGCTGGGCCGTTTGCAACAGGATCATGGCCAGCACCAGAACCCCCAGCAGCACGGACAAAGGCCGGTAGCTGCGCCGATCCAGAGCACTCACACAACGCTCTCCATTGGTCGGACATGCGTTGATCGATTGTCCGCTGATGCTTGAAAAAACCGATTCAGAGTCATACTTTAGTCGCAGCTCCCGTCCCATCCTCGACCATGAGACCCAAACAGATGCTTAAGCGTACCAAAATTGTTGCCACTCTGGGCCCTGCTACCGACAAACCCGGCGTCATTGACGAACTGATTCGTGCCGGCGTGAATATGGTACGTCTTAACTTTTCACACGGCAGCGCCGCCGATCATCGCGGCCGGGTCGACGCCGTTCGCGCCGCCAGTCGCCGTACCGGTGAATCCGTCGCCCTGCTGGGCGACCTGCAGGGCCCAAAGATTCGCATTTCGCGCTTCAGGGATGGGCCGATTCGGCTGGCCGCAGGCGATCATTTCACGCTGGATGCCGGAATGGATGAAACGGCAGGCCATCAACAGGCCGTCAGCGTGGATTACAAGGCGTTGCCACAGGACTGTTCACCCGGCGACATTTTGCTGCTGGACGATGGCCGCGTACAACTCAGGGTGCTGGAAATCAACGGCAGCCGCATCGAAACCGAGGTGACGGTCGGTGGCCCGCTGTCCAATAACAAGGGGATCAACCGTCAGGGTGGCGGCTTGAGCGCCGCGGCGCTGACCGACAAGGACCGACACGATATCAAGGTCGCCGCCGAGCTGGAGCTTGACTATGTTGCCGTCTCTTTCCCGCGTACGGCGGAAGACCTGAACATTGCCCGCGACCTGCTTGAAGCGGCCGGCAGCCGTGCCGAAATCATCGCCAAGGTGGAACGAGCCGAAACCGTCGCCACCCCCGAAGCGCTGGACGATATCATCAACGCCTGTGACGGTGTCATGGTCGCCCGCGGCGATTTGGGGGTCGAGATCGGTGATGCAGAGCTGATCGGCGTACAGAAACACATCATCAAGCGTGCACGCCAGCTCAACCGCGTGGTGATCACGGCCACCCAGATGATGGAAACCATGATTCAGAACCCGATGCCAACCCGCGCCGAGGTGTTCGATGTGGCCAACGCCATTCTCGACGGCACGGATGCGGTCATGCTGTCAGCCGAAACGGCTGCCGGCAACTATCCGGTCGAAGTGGTTCAGGCCATGACCCGCATCTGCCAGGGTGCGGAGAAGCATCAGCTGTCACGCCCCGCACCGGTGGCACCGGATCACCTGTGTACCCGCACTGACGAGGCAATCGCCCGCGCTGCCATGTACACCGCCAATGGTGTGGAGAACATCAAGGCGATCATCTGTCTCACCGAATCCGGCTCAACCCCGCTGTGGATGTCGCGCATACGCTCGGGTATTCCGATCTTTGCCCTGACGCGCAATGACCGCACCCTGCGCCGCATGGCACTCTACCGTGGCGTCATGCCAATGTTCTTCGATGCTACCGCCGTCAGCGAAGCACGATTGAATGACGAGATTCTGGCGGGCCTGCAGGCGCGTGAACTGCTGAGCAGTGGCGACCGTGTGATCTTGACCCGCGGTGCCCGCCTCGGTGAACATGGCGGCACCAATTCCCTGCAGATTCTGCAGCTCCCCTGAGCCTGAAACCCCGTACCCATGACCATTGAACAACAACTGGCCACCGAGCTGAGCATCCGCCCGGCACAGGTGGCGGCAACACTGGCGCTGCTCAACGAAGGCGCCACCATTCCCTTCATCGCCCGATACCGCAAGGAGCAGACCGGCGCACTGGATGACACCCAGTTGCGACAGCTGCATGAGCGCCTGGGACAGCTGCGGGAGCTTGAAAACCGACGCGAGTCGATTCTGAACCGCCTGCGTGAGCAGAACCAGCTTACGCCGGCGTTGGAGCAGGCACTGAATGCCGCCGACAGCCGTGCACGGCTGGAAGACCTTTACCTTCCCTACCGCCCCAAGCGGCGCAACAAGGCACAGGAGGCACGTGAAGCCGGGCTGGAGCCATTGGCGCTTGACGCACTGAAAAGCGGCAGGCTGCCCAGTGCCAAACTGAACGCCTGCATCAATGCCGACGCAGGCTTTGCCGATACCGATGCCGTTGCCGAAGGGGTACGCCAGATCCTGCTCGAGCTGCTGAGTGAAGATGCGGACCTGACTGGGCTACTGCGTCAAAGACTCTGGCAGCAGGGTGAGCTGCAGGTTCGGGCGGCACGTGGCAAGGCCGATCCTGACAGCAAATTCCGGGACTATTTTGATTATGCCGAGCCCATTGCACGTGTTCCTTCACATCGCGCATTGGCCGCCCTGCGCGGGGTCGCGGAAGGGGTACTCAAGGCGGGCTTGCATTTGCCGGAAAATCTGGCGGGCTGGCCGGAAGAACAGATGGCCAAACACCACAAGTTGCGTGTATTGCAGCTGGATGACTGGATGCGGCAGACACTCGTACAGGCATGGCAGAAAAAGCTTCGCCCGGCACTGGAAACAGAGCTGATCAAGCGGCTGCGCGAGCAGTCGGAGCAGGCCGCCATTGAGGTGTTCGCCCGCAATCTGCAGGACCTGCTGCTGGCAGCCCCGGCCGGTGCTCGCACGACACTAGGGCTGGACCCGGGTCTGCGCACTGGCGTGAAAGTGGCCGTGATTGATGCCACCGGCAAGCTGCTGGACTACACCACTGTCTACCCGCATGTGCCGCAGCAGCAATGGGACAAGTCCGTGCATACCCTTTCAACGCTGGCGCAGAAACACGATGTGGAGCTGATCGCTGTCGGCAACGGCACCGCATCACGCGAAACGGAGCAACTGGCTCAGGCCGTGTGCAAAACGCTGCCAAAACAGAGTATCCAGACCGTTCTGGTCAATGAGGCAGGCGCTTCGGTCTATTCGGCCTCCGAGCTGGCCGCGACGGAATTTCCTGATCTGGATGTCACCATCCGCGGTGCCGTTTCCATTGCACGCCGGCTGCAGGACCCGCTGGCAGAACTGGTCAAGATCGATCCAAAGTCAATCGGTGTCGGACAGTACCAGCACGATGTGGACCAGACGCGACTGGAAGAGGCTCTTGGTGGCGTCATCGAGCATTGCGTCAACCATGTCGGTGTGGACGTGAACACCGCCTCGGCAGCATTGTTGAGCCATATAGCGGGCCTCAATCGCACCACCGCCGAGAACATTATCGCATGGCGTGATGCCAACGGTGCACTGCGCAACCGGCGCCAGCTGCTCAAGGTACCGCGACTGGGCCCCAAGGCATTCGAGCAGTGTGCCGGTTTTTTGCGCATTCGCGATGGTGAAGAACCGCTGGACAACTCCGCGGTTCACCCGGAAAGCTACCCCCTGGCCGAAGCCATTGCCGCCAGCTGCAGCCAGCCACTCACAGCGCTGCTGCAACAGCCGGATCTGTTGAAGCGGGTCGACCCGGCCCGACTGGAGGCACAGGGATTCGGCAGCTACACCGTGCGTGACGTGCTGCGTGAGCTGGAAAAGCCCGGTCGAGATCCGCGCCCTGAATTCCGCTCGGTGCAATATGCTGCCGGTGTCGAAACCCTGAAGGATCTGCAGCCCGGCATGACACTGGAGGGTGTAGTGACCAACGTGACCCATTTTGGCGCGTTCGTTGATATCGGCGTCCATCAGGACGGGCTGGTACATATCTCCCAGCTGGCCGATCGTTTTGTCAGCGACCCACACAGCGTGGTCAGCAGCGGCCAGATTGTGCAGGTTAGGGTGATGGAGGTCGACGAGGCCCGCAAGCGCATTGCACTGAGCATGAAGTCGGACGGCGGCAAAGGATCAGCTACAACACCAGCCTCCGCCACTGCGCCTTCACGCCCGAGCACGGCGTCAACGCCGACGGGCACACTGGCGGACAAGCTGCGCGCGGCCGGTCTCAAACCGGGACGATGACAGCAAGCGGATGCATTTAGGCCGGGGCAGGACGTATAATGCGCCCCTTCAACGCAAGCGACAGGAATGATGACGGTGCTGGCAACTCTGGAACACCAACTTGATCTTCTGGCCCGCAGGGGCTGTGCCGACCTCCTTGCTCGGACCCTTCAGGGCATCGAGAAGGAGGGCCTCAGAGTCCGTCCGGACGGTCAGATCGCGCAGACGCCACACCCGCATGGGCTGGGTTCGGCCCTGACACACAAGTTCATTACCACCGACTACTCAGAGGCACTGCTGGAATTCATTACCCCGGTGCATGAGAGTCCGGAGGCAGCACTGTCCTTTCTGGCCGATCTGCACGCCTTTACCTGGCGCCAGCTCGGTGAAGAGCAGCTTTGGTGTGCCAGCATGCCCTGTGAAATTGCAGGCGAGGACGCGATTCCCATCGCCGACTATGGTCATTCCAACGTGGGAAGGCTCAAGCATGTCTACCGCCAGGGCCTGAAGTACCGCTACGGCAAGATGATGCAGACCATCGCGGGCATCCATTACAACTTCTCGCTACCCGACGCCTTCTGGCCCCAGTGGCAGGCCCTGTGCGACAACCACGACAGCCTGCAGGATTTCCGCTCGGCCAGCTATTTCCGCTTGATCCGCAACTTCCGCCGTTACGGCTGGTTGCTGCTGTACCTGTTCGGAGCCTCGCCGGCGTTGTCAGCCAGCTTCATGGCTGGTCGCTCTCATCAGCTGGAGAGTCTGGACGAGAAGACGCTCTACCTGCCCTGGGCAACGTCGCTGCGCATGAGTGATCTGGGCTATTCCAACAAGGCACAGGCCTCGCTGCAGATCTGTTTCAATCATCTCGACAGCTATGCTCAGTCCCTGCAGAACGCCATCCATACGTCACATCCAGCCTATGAAGGGATTGGCGTCAAGGTTGACGGCGAATATCGCCAGCTCAACACCAATGTGCTGCAGATCGAGAACGAGTATTACAGTGACATTCGGCCAAAGCGGGTGACCGAGTCAGGCGAGAAGCCTGTACATGCGCTGATGAAGCGTGGCATTGAGTACATCGAAGTGCGCAATACGGACATCAATCCGCTGTTGCCACTGGGCATGGATCTGGATCAGGCGCACTTCCTGAACGCCTTCCTGATCAGCTGCCTGCTGGGACAGGCCGATGACTTGAATGAGGCGGAGTGCCGCATGGTCGCCGAAAACCACAGTCGTATCGTCAATCGCGGCCGCGAGCCCGGCCTCACGTTATTGACCCCTGACGGAGAGGTCAGCCGCGAGGCCCTTGGCGCTCGGGTGCTGGACAAGGTTGCCAAAACCGCCGCTCTGCTGGACAGCACACAGGGCGGTGAGGCCTTCAGCCGAGCCGTGGCACAGCAGCATGCCAAGCTGGAAAACCCTGAACTGACGCCATCGGCACAGGTCCTAAGCGCCCTGCGCACCAGTGGTCTCAGCTACAGTGAGTGGGTACTGGCCGTCAGTGCCGAGCACCGCGTCGGTATTGCGGCCACACTCGACCCCAAGGTGGAGCAGGCACTGCTTGAGGAAGCATCACGTTCACTGGCAGAGCAGACGGCCATGGAGCAGGCCGAACAGCCGCCCTTTGATCAATTCCTGGCGGAATACGTCGCCCGCTGAAACATTACTGGGTCACGAAGCTGGTAAAGAAGAGATCGGCCACATGGGTGCTGCCGGTCTCTTCCTTCAGCAATTGCTGCACCGCCTGAAGCGCCTGCTCCGCCAATATCTGCTGTGCCGCAATGGTACCCAGATCCTCTTCTGTCACGCCTGAAAAAAGAAACACCAGGTCATTGCGGATATGAGCGATGTGCGCGTTTACGGCGTGATGTGCTGCCGGATCATCCACCTGAATCGTGACTTCCGCTTTCAGAAACCGCACGGGGCCCGGGCCACCATAGTTGGTCACAAAGGGCTTGAGCTCAATGTAGTTGATATAGTCTTCGGCCGTCTTTTCCGCCTGAGCCGGCAGGCTGATGCTGGCAACCAGCAACAGCAGCGCCAGCAATTTGCTTTTCCACATGCCAGAACTCTCCACAGCGTTCATCCAAAGAATCCAGTATACCGTTGCCGGGGGCCTAATCTCCATGCCTGCTGATCCGTGTTGCACCTGTCGGCTGCCTGGCAGTAGTATTGAGTCAGTCAAACGGGAGGGACCGAACATGCTGGAGAAATGTCGCGATGCCAAAGAGCGCTGGGGTGGCGTCAGCACAATCATTGATCACTGGCTGGAAGAGCGCCAGCAGCTGATCTCGGTGTTTGTGTCCCTGCAGGGGCAGGAAGCGGGCGATCCGCTCAACAGCTCACTGTCGGAGTTCTGTGTCCTGTTGATGGACTACCTGTCATCGGGCCACTTCGAGGTGTATGAGCAGCTGCTGCGAGAAGGCAGCGAGTTTGCGGACGGCAGTCTGGAGCGCTCACAGGCGATCTTCCCCCGAATTCAGCCCTCCACCGATGCCGCGCTGGACTTCAACGACCAGTACGGCAGGCTTGAACGTCCGACACTGCGTCAACTGTGCCAGCTGTCCCGCGATCTGTCGGATCTTGGCGTTGCTTTGGAAGAGCGCTTCGAGCTGGAAGACGAGTTGATCGAGATTCTGCACAATGCCCACAAGGACATGGTGTAAGCGTGCAAAGGCCCGCCTGCCTTTTACTGCTGTCGGTTTTTACGCTTGTCGGCTGTGACGGCAGTGCGTACGCCCCGCAACGCTGGCTGGAGCTGACAGAACAGAGCGGTGCCTACAGCGCGGCCATCGCCGCCGGTGGCAGTCATGCGGTAGTCGGCGCAGTGACTCACGGTGGCAGTCTCTGGGATCTGGGCAACGAGGCACGCCTGTACGACTGGAACCATCAACCCGGCACTTTCACAGTCCTGTCGGCTGTCGATTTTTCACCGGATGGCCGATACGCACTCACCGCCAACCCTCAGGATCTGGTGCTCTGGAACGTTGCCACCGGCATGGCGGAAGGGTTCTGGAGCTCACCGGGCGAGATTCTGGCGGCCGACCTTTCCACGGGAGGAGGTTATGCCCTGCTGGGACTTGGCAATCATGAGGCGGTCTACTTTGATATCCGCAATGGCGGTGTGAGATCAACCCTGCGCCATCAGTCTCGTGTTCGCAGCGTAGCCTTAAGCGGTGACGAGCGTCGGGCTCTGACAGGCGCCGATGATTACACGGCCCGAATCTGGGATCTGGACAGCGGTCAGATTCTGCAGCAGATAACTCTGGGCAACACCGTTGACACGGTGGCACTGTCACCGAACGGTCGCTTTGCCTTCAGCTCCGGCAGCCTGGATCAGGCGCTGGTCTGGGATACCGCCAGCGGTGAGCCCCTGTTTTACCTGAGCGGCAATGAGACGCTGTTCCCGCGCAAGCTGAGCTACCTGAGCGCACGCTTTTCCGACAACAGCGACCGCCTTCTGGCCGGTCGGGCTGATGGCACCATCGAGCTGTGGGATGTCAATCAGGGAACGTTGATCAAGCGCTGGAAAGCCCATAAGCGTGCCGCCTATGGCCCTACCAGTACCGGCATCATTGCCCTTGAATTTGGTGCGGACGGCAACAGCTGGCTGGCAGTGGGCTCCAATGGTGTGGTCAACTGGCTCAGATAACCACGCGCTGAGGGGTGACGGGCTGTGGCCAATACTGGCGGCAACAGCCCCGTCACGGCAGCGGCTTACTCGGAAGGATTGACTTCCAGCAGCTCCACCTCGAACACCAGTGTCTCGTTCGGGCCAATCGCATTACCCATGCCACCAGGACCGTACGCCAGATCGGACGGGATCACCAGACGGCTTTTACCACCCTCTTTCATCAACTGCAGACCCTCGGTCCAACCGGGAATCACGCCGTCCAGCGGGAAGGAAACCGGCTCATTGCGCGCATAGGAGCTATCGAACTCGGTGCCGTCGATCAGCTGACCACGATAATGAACCTTGACAGTATCCGTTGCCTTGGGGCTTTTGCCCTTGCCGGCTTCAAGCACTTCATACTGCAGACCGGACTCAGTGGTTTTCACACCCTTTTTGGCCCCGTTTTCCGCCATGTAGGCAGCGCCTTTCTTACTGTTTTCATCGGCCAATTGCGCCATGGCGGCACGCTGCTCTTCCATCTTGCGCTGCTGGAACGCCTGCATCACTTCGGCCACCTGTTGCTGGTCCAACGCGGGCTCAGTGCCGGCGAAGACCGCTTCGACGCCCTGGCTGAATGCCTTGATATCCAGCTCTTCAACATCAGCCTGAATCCGCTCGCCCAGAATCAGTCCGAGGCTGTAGCTCAATTTCTGCTGCTCGGTTTCCAGGGCCTGTGCCTGCACGGCTGTCGTTGTGGCCAGGGCTCCGCTGAGCGCCAGCGCCAGCATGCTTTTTTTCATCATGTGAATCCTTAATGTTGTTCGGACATGTTCTTGTTAGTACATCCTGTCGGCTGGAAAGTTCAGTCGCCATCCGGCAGCGTCATTGCAGCGGACTCCAGCACTCGCAACCACTCAAGTCGGTCATCCGTATCGGCCCCGTCACGGCCTGTCAGGACCTGTGTCAGGTTGTGCCGCAGCAGCTCGACACTAGCCGTTGTATCCGGTGACCAGTGAGCGCCCTGCTGCCACAGCAACATCAGCTCCACTTGCTCACACGCCAGTTCAGCCTGCCGCAGGGCGCGGTAGCAATGCTCCGTATCGGAACACTGCCCCCGCCATTGACGCACTCGATGGCGCACGGACCGCAGCGGTTGAGTAACCTCATCGTGCCACTGGTCATCCAGTTGCAGCAGACGAGACGGTGTCAGGCTGATCCCCTGCCTCGCAAGCCAGCAGGCGAACAGCAGCCGATTGATCACTGCTCCCTGATCCTGCAACTGCAGGCAGCATTGTTCAACCCCCGGCCAGGAATAAAGTGTCAAAGCGAACTGCCAGAGAGGATTTTCCAGACTCATGCTGTGCTAGAATCCCGCGCCATGATACAGATACAAAACCTAAGCTTACATCGCGGCACCCAGCAGTTGCTAGCACAGGCCAGCCTGACCATTCACGCCGGCTGGAAAGTCGGTATTGTCGGCGCCAACGGCGTGGGCAAGTCCTCCCTGTTCAAGCTTCTGCTGGGCCAGCTGCAGCCCGACGCAGGCGAGCTCCAGCTGCCTGCGCGACTGCGCATTGCCCATATGGCCCAGGAGGTGGACACTTCCGATCGCTGTGCACTGGATTACGTGGTGGATGGCGATCACCGCCTGCGGGCAGTGCAGGCCGAGCTGGCCAGAGCCGAGGCCGAGCACCTGGCCGGTCGCATCGGCGAATTGCATGCCGAAATGGATGCGATGGACGGCTATCGCGCCGAGGCACGCGCGCATCAACTGCTGGCCGGGCTGGGTTTTGCACCGGATGATGCCAGCCGACCGGTGAACAGCTTTTCCGGTGGCTGGCGCATCCGGCTGAATCTGGCTCAGGCGCTGATGTGCCCATCCGACCTGCTGTTGCTGGACGAGCCCACCAACCATCTGGATCTGGATGCCACCATCTGGCTGGAGCAATGGCTGCGCCAGTACCCCGGCACCCTGCTGCTGATCTCCCATGACCGAGACTTCCTCGACAACGTGGTAAGCCATATCGTGCATCAGGCGCAGCAGACGCTGACACTTTACAAGGGCAACTACACCGCCTTCGAGCGCCTGCGCGCGGAAAAACTGTCTCAGCAGCAGGCCGCATTCGAGAAGCAGCAGGCCCGCGTGGAGCAGATTGAGCAGTTTGTGCGCCGTTTCCGCGCCAAGGCCACCAAGGCCAAGCAGGCCCAAAGTCGACTGAAAGAGCTGGAGCGGATGGAGCAGATCGCACCTGCCCACGTGGATTCACCCTTTACCTTCCGTTTCGATACCAGCGACAAGATCTCCTCTCCTCTGCTGACCCTGGCGGAAGCCGATCTGGGCTACCCGGATCGCACCATCCTAAAGGGGCAGTCACTGACGCTGATCCCGGGTGCTCGCATCGGCCTGCTCGGTGCCAACGGTGCCGGCAAGTCCACCCTGATCAAGACCCTGGTGGGGGATCTGCCGCTGCTGTCCGGCGAGCGCCATGAAGGTGAGCACCTGCGCATCGGCTACTTTGCCCAGCACCAGCTGGAAGCACTGGATATGGACGCGTCCCCCCTGCTGCACCTGCAGCGCATCAGTCCCGACGCCACTGACCAGGAGTTGCGCAATTTTCTCGGCAGCTTTGGCTTTATCGGTGATGACGCACTGGACCCGGTGGGCCGATTTTCCGGCGGTGAGAAAGCGCGTGTGGCGCTGGCCCTGATCGCCTGGCAGCAGCCGAACCTGTTGCTGCTGGATGAACCCACCAACCACCTGGATCTGGAGGTTCGACTCGCCCTGAGTCTGGCGTTGCAGGCGTTCGAGGGCGCACTGATACTGGTCTCGCATGACCGTCACCTGCTGCGCAACACGGTGGACCAGTTCTTGCTGGTAGCGGATGGCCGGATCAACGAGTTCGATGGCGACCTGGAGGACTACCACCAATGGCTCGCCCAGCAGCGCCGAGAGGAGCAGAAACGCGACCAGCCCGACAGTACCGACAACAGCAGTGAGCGCTCACTCAGCGCCGCCGAACGCAAGGAGCTGAAGCGGATACAAGCGGAACAGCGTGCCCGTTTGCGCCCCTTGAAGCAACAGGTTGCCCGATTGGAGCAACAACTGGAGCAGGTCAGCGAGGAGCTGACCGGCATCGAGCAGCGGCTGGCGGATGCCGACCTCTACAGCGACAGCCGAAAGTCGGAGCTCAAGGAACTGCTGCAGCGCCAGACCGAGGGGCTGCGGAAACAGGAACAGGTTGAAGCCGAGTGGCTGGAACAGCTGGAAGCGCTGGAAGCACTGGAGCAATCGCTGGACGACTGATCAGCCAGGCCCACTGAAAAGGTCGGACAGCTGGGACAGGCTTTCCGCATCTGCCTTGAGTGCGGCAAGGGTCTGATCAATATCTGTCCGTTTCAGACCCAACGACTGTACAAGTCCTTCAGGCAACTCCCCAGCCGGACCTGCACTCATCCCCTGCTGCCTCAACAACCGGCTTGCCAGGCACAACAGAGACGCATACTCGGCGTGCTCACCCTCAAAGTCGGGTGCATGCTGATAACGTACTGCCACCGACACTTCAGCCGGCAACTTCCAGCTGTCCAGCAACCAGCCCCCGATCTGCTCACGGGTCACATGCAGCACCTCCTGCTCAATCAGACTGGGCTCCAGGTGCGGATTCGCCTCAATCTGGCGCGAGAGGCGAGAGAAGTGGGGCGGAAACAGGTGCCCGAGGACAACATAACCAAAGTTGTGCAGCAGCCCGGCAAGGTAGGCCAGTCCGGGACGCGGGCGTTGCTCCAGCGGGATGCAGCGGGCAAGTTTTTCGCTCAGGGTGGCGGTATACACCGCCTGCTCCCAGTAGGGCACCGTGCCTCGCGGTGTATCTTCAGGCAGACGGAGTACCTGCCCCATGGCAACACCCAGAGCCAGGTTGATCACAAGGTCGAAACCCAGCACACGGATCACGGCGTCTTCTATCGAACGCACTCGGCCAGGCGCCGCATAGTAGGGTGAAGCAGCCCAGCCCATAACCTGAGCCGACAGACTGGGGTCCAGCTTGACCACGGGCACCAGCTCGTCAACCCCGGCATCAGGATCGGAGCGCAGCATCACGATCTTGCGCATGGTCTGGGACAGCCCCGGCAACCCCAGCGTATCTTCCAGGCGTTGCTGTACCCGCAGCGTCGTGAAGCGCTCTACCGCGCGGGTAATGACAACGGCATCGTCCACTTCGGCCATCACACCGGCATGGGCGGTTGGGTTACAGCTGATCGGTCCACGACTGATCTGCCCGTCTTGAGGCAGTTGGCTCAACTCAAAGCGGAGGCCGGAATGGAACTCCCGGCACACCATGGGCTCGGCACTCAGCCCGGCATCCACCAGCAATGGCAACGACAGCAACTGTGCCTGGCCTGCTGCCGTTTGCAGTCCGGGTTGTGCGAAAAATCGCTGAGCATCTTCAACCCGCACCGGCTGTAAATCGCGTCCAAGCTGTTTGGCGACGGCAGCCAGATCCAACATCCGTGACTGTGGCAGCAATACCAGTACCTTGCCCTGCCGATCATGCAGCAGTACCAGACGAACAGACTGCCCCTGCGTGTTCTCAATGGTAGTACCGGAATCGACTGACAAGATTTTCTCTCCGCTGGCGGATTAGTTGACGCTTTTATGCCACTATTTGATGTTCTAAGCTTGCATCAAGCATAACTGAAACAGGGGTTCCAAACATCCAATGCAGATCAAGATTCTGACAACCGGCGGCACAATCGACAAGGTCTATTATGATGCACTCAGCGACTATCGCATCGGAGAGCCGGCCGCCACGGAGCTGATGGCCCAGGCCGGCGTCAGTTGTCAGTACAGCATCGAGAGCCTGTTGCGCAAGGACAGTCTGGATATGGACGACGCCGACAGGGCATTGATTCGCGATCATATCCGGGCCGATGACTGCAGCCGTTTTGTTATCACGCACGGCACCGACACCATGATCGAAACCGCTCGCGTGCTGGAGGACCTGCATGATCGCACCATTGTACTGACCGGTGCCATGCAGCCTGCACGCTTTCGCGATACCGATGCCGCCTTTAACCTTGGCGGTGCAGTGGCCCTGGCCCAAACACTGACCGCCGGGGTCTACATTTTCATGAATGGTCGCGTTTTCAATCCTGCACAGGCGATCAAGAATCGTGCTGCCGGACAGTTTCAGGAGCGCACATGACCGCTTTCCGCTCACTCAGCATTATCCTGGTGCTGTTGCTGGGATCTTCAGCCTGGGCCATCAACGAGTCGATCGCGCCTGAAAGCGCAACCGGCTGGCAGCACCCCAAACGTGTTCTCGCCAGCGAGGCACTGGTGGTCACCGCACACCCGCTGGCAACCGAAGCCGGCTTCAAGATGCTGCAACAGGGAGGCAGCGCGCTGGATGCCGCGGTTGCCATTCAGGCGATGCTGACACTGGTAGAGCCCCAGTCATCGGGTATTGGCGGGGGCGCTTTCATGCTCTACTGGGACCAGGAAAGCCAGACCCTGCACGCCTATGATGGGCGTGAGACAGCGCCAGCCAGTGTCAACGAACGCCTGTTCCTGCTGGATGACGGCAGCGCCATGGCCTGGCCGGAGGCACTGGTCGGCGGACGCTCAGTCGGGGTGCCCGGAGTATTGAAAATGCTTGAACTGGCTCATCAGCGCCATGGCAAGCTGGACTGGGCCACGCTGTTCTCGCCCGGCATTGAGCAAGCTGAGCAGGGATTCCTGATCGGAAACCGGTTGCATCGGCTAATCGCGACCGGGGTCAACCCAGGGCTGGGCCACTATCCAGCCAGCAGAGACTACTTCTTTGATGCTACGGGCTCACCACTTGCAACAGGGTCGCTGCTGCGCAATCCGGAGCTGGCCGATTCCTTCCGCCTCATCGCCACCCAGGGTGCCGATGCGCTCTATCAAGGGCCTCTGGCAGACAAGATACTGCAGAGTGTCGAGGCCGCTCAGGATAACCCGGGGCAACTCAGTCGCAGCGACCTGGCAGGTTACACGGCCCGCGAGCGTGAGCCTGTCTGTATGCCCTATCGCGAATATCGAGTCTGCGGTTTTCCACCTCCCACGTCCGGAGGCATCACCCTGTTGCAAATACTCGGGTTGCTGCAACACACCCCACTGGCAGAGCTGCCTCATGACAGCACCGGTTTTACCCACCTGTTCACGCAGGCCAGCCGACTGGCCTATGCTGACCGCTCACACTATCTGGCAGACCCCGACTTCGTCGAAGTTCCCACTACGGAGTTACTCGATACCCATTATCTGCGCCAGCGCGCCCAGCTGATTCACCCTGCGCGCGACATGGGGCCGGCCATGCCCGGTCAGCCCATGGCGCTGTCCCGGGCCGAAGATCAGTCACCTGAACTGCCCTCGACCAGCCATTTCGTCATTCGTGACCCTGAGGGAAACCTGCTGTCGATGACCAGCAGCATCGAAATGGCGTTCGGCTCCACCCTGATGGCGGGTGGCTTTTTGCTCAATAATCAGCTCACCGACTTTTCCTTTGTGCCGGAAATCAACGGCATCCCGGTTGCCAACCGAGTGGAGTCTGGCAAGCGTCCACGCAGCTCGATGGCACCGATCATGGTCTTTGATGCAGACAATCAACCGGTGGCGGCACTGGGCTCTCCCGGAGGCAGCCGCATCATCAACTATGTAGCCCAGACACTGCTGTTGATGATGCACACCGATCTGACGCTACAGGACATTCTGTATCAGCCCAATGTGAGCAATCGCAATGGCGAGACCGAGCTGGAAGAGGCAACCGCTGCAGAGCAGCTGCTGTTCGAGCTGCAGGACATGGGACATCGCGTCAGCATTCGGGAGCTGAACAGCGGGATACACGCCATACGAAGACTACCGGACGGCCGCTGGGAATCAGGAGTGGATCCGCGGCGCGAGGGGATGGCACTGGGCCGATAAGCATCGACCCACGTGTGCTACTGACGGTTGATGTGGTTGACGGAACGAATACTGCGCAACTTTCGAATGACCCGTGCCAGGTGGACGCGGTTATTGACCGTCAGCTCCATCTGCACACTGAACAGCTGGCCATCACGTTCGCCGCTGTCGATCTTGAGCAGATTGGCCCCCACACCGGCAGCTGCCGTAGCCAGGTTGGCAATGATGCCGCGCTGAGACTCGACCTCAAGATAGAGACCGACCACGAATTCCTCTTCGTTGCTTTGCGGGTCTGACCACTCCAGATAAATGGTCTTTTCCGGATTGTCGCGCAGATAACCGATGTTGCGGCAGTCGGTTCGGTGGACGACCAGACCACGACCACTGCTGATATGCCCGATAATGCTGTCACCCGGTATGGGGTGGCAGCAACGGGCATACTGCATCACCATGCCCTCGGCCCCGCGAATGGCCAGCGGACGTCCCTGCTCGGTCAGGCCCGGATCATGCTCTACATGCTCGACAGGGCGCAGACGACGCGCGACGACGTAGGCCATCCGATTGCCCATGCCGATATCTTCCAACAGGTCATCAAAAGTCTTGAACTCGGCCTCGTCCAGCAGCTGGGCCAGCTGGTCGTGGTCGATATCGTCAAGGCTCGCACCATAGTTGGCCAGAAACTGACTCAGCAGCCGCCGTCCCAGCTCGATCGACTCATTGCGCTGCTGATTCTTCAGAAAATGGCGGATACTGGTACGCGCCTTGCCCGTCACGACAAAGTTGAGCCAAGCCATGTTCGGCTGAGCCCTTGGAGTCGTGATGATTTCAACGGTTTGACCGCTTTCCAGCGGCTCCGACAGAGGGGCCAGCCGCCGATTGATGCGACAGGATACGCAGGAGTTGCCCACATCGGTATGTACGGCATAGGCAAAGTCAACCGGCGTCGCACCACGGGGCAGCTCGAGAATGCGCCCCTTCGGGGTAAAGATGTAAACCTCGTCCGGGAACAGGTCTTTCTTCACGTTCTCGATGAATTCCATCGAGTCACCGGCACTCTGCTGCATCTCCAGCAGCCCCTGAACCCATTTGCGGGCACGGTTGTAGGAGCCCAGGGCAGCACTTTCGGTGCTCCCCTTGACCTTGTAGTGGCTGTGCTCGGCAATGCCCTGACTGGCCACGGCGTCCATGTCACGGGTACGAATCTGTACCTCGATGGTCATGCCACGGGCACCAAACAGCACCGTATGCAGCGACTGATAGCCATTGGCCTTGGGAATGGCGATATAATCCTTGAAGCAGCCCGGTACCGGCTTGTAAAGGTTGTGCACGGCGCCCAGAATGCGATAGCAGTCATCCACACTGTCGGTCACAATGCGAAAGGCAAACACATCCATGATGTCAGCAAACGCCTTTCGCTGTACCTTCATCTTGCGGTAAATGCTGTAAAGGTGCTTTTCACGCCCGGAGACACTGCCGCTGAAGCCCTCCTGATCAAGCCGCGCCTGAATCGATTCACGCACCTGCTCAATGATGTCCTTGCGCTGACCACGTGCATGTACCACGGCACGGCGGATACGCTTGGCTCGCATGGGGTAGTAGGACTGGAAAGCCAGGTCTTCCAGCTCAACCTGCAGATCTCGCATGCCCAGACGCGCGGCGATGGGGGCATAGATGTCGAGGGTTTCTCGGGCGATGCGGCGCTGCTTGTCCGGCCGCATGGCACCAAGGGTGCGCATGTTATGCAGTCGGTCCGCCAGCTTGACCAGAATGACACGGATGTCTTCCGCCATCGCCAGCACCATCTTCTGGAAATTTTCCGCCTGGGCTTCCGCCTTGGTTTCAAACTCCAGATGGGTCAGCTTGGAGACACCGTCCACGATATCCGCCACCGATGTGCCAAACTGGCTTTCGATGCCTGAGTAATCGATTTCGGTGTCTTCAATGACATCGTGCAACATGGCGGCCATCAGGCTCTGATGGTCCATGTGCATGCCCGCCAGCACATTGGCTACCGCCAACGGATGGGTCACATAGGGCTCACCGCTTTTACGGCGCTGGCCATCATGGGCCTGCTCGGCATAGAAATAGGCACGGCGGACCCGAGCGATCTGATCCTGAGTCAGATACTCTTCGAGGCGATGTGAAAGGGCGTCAATGGTCGGCATCTATCACTCCGTCAGGCCTGGGCCGGCGCACGGCCAGCCGGTATACCCTGATGATGCCGTATCAGGCGTGCGGGGGAAAGATCAGCGCTGTTCCTGCTCATCCAGCACGCTGCGATCGACCAGTTTTTCGGCGATTTCACGCAGGGCAACAACCGTGGGCTTGTCATTTTCCCACTCGACCTTGGGGTCCTTGCCGCCAACGGCGATCTGGCGCGCACGCTTGGACGCGATCATCACCAGTTCAAAACGGTTTTCGACATTTTCCAGACAATCTTCAACGGTTACTCGTGCCATTGCGGACCTCAGACAGGGTTGGAGCCAGAGAAAAGACCGATAAGTCTACGGGTGTTTTATTGCTCAGACAAGAGTTCACTCAGCAGATCAGCCTGCAGCTGCTGCTGTACCTCCTGCCGCAGCCGACGTGCCTTGAACAGACTTGCCAGCTGATCCAGGGCCAGCTCGAACCGGTCATTGATCACCAAATAGTCATATTCAGGATAATGGCTCATTTCGCTGACCGCCTCTGACATGCGACGGGCAATGATCTCCTCGCTGTCCTGGCCACGGTTGGTCAGGCGTTCACGCAGTGCGGCACGGCTGGGGGGCAGAATGAAAACCGTAACGGCGTCCCGCATCAGGCGGCGCACCTGCTCGGCCCCCTGCCAATCAATTTCGAGAATGACGTCGCGACCGGACACCAGTTGCTCACGCACCCACTGCTGAGAGGTCCCGTACTTGTTGCCGAAGACCTCGGCATACTCCAGAAACTGGCCCTGCTCGATCAGTTCGTTGAAGCTGTCCATACTGACAAAATTGTAATCCTGACCGTCCACCTCGCCCGGGCGCATGGCTCGCGTGGTATGGGACACCGACACCACCAGCTGGGAGTCCTGGGCCAGAAGTGCCTTCACCAGACTGGTTTTGCCGGCACCGGAGGGAGCCGAAAGAATATACAAAGTGCCTGCAAGCTGTGTCATGGCGGTTGTCCCGATCTCTTCCTGATTGCGAGGCAAAACTATAGCACGCGGCTTCGCACTCACCCAATGCCCGCTGCCGGATTCAACCAAATGCCAGGTCGCGCAGGAACAGTGCGATCTGAGGGAAGATGATCAACAGAGCGGCCGCCAGAACCAGCATGATTACGAAGGGTGGTGTACCGCGGATAACATCGATATAGGGACGGCGGAAGATCGCAATGGCCGTGAAAATATCGCAGCCAAAGGGCGGGGTTGCCGAACCGATGGCAACCTGCAGCGTAATCAGAACCCCCACCAGCACCGGATCCAGTCCGGCAGAGGCCACCAGGGGCGCAAAGATGGGGACCAGCACCAGAATGACAACGATCGGATCGACGAACATGCAGCCGATAAAGAAGGCGACACAGATGGCTATCAGGATTCCGGTCGGGCTTGCATCCGCCAGTCCCAGTGAGGCGATGATGGTCTGGGGAATCTGAGCAAATGAGATGATCCAGGAAAAGGCGGCCCCGGCGGCTACCAGAATGAACACGACGGCCGTGATCAACCCGGTGGACTTGGCGATCTTGTAAAGCTCAGCGGGCTTCAGCGCGCGAAACACGATGAACTCCAGTATTACGGCGTACAGCACACATACCGCGGCGGCTTCGGTCGGGCTGAATACGCCACCGTAGATGCCTCCGACAATGATGACCGGAAAGCCCAACGGCCATATCGCCTTGCGCACGGCCTGCCAGCGCTCGGACCAGCTGGCTTTTGCCTCGGTCGGTACCCGGTGGATACAGGCATAGATATAGCTGTACAGGGCAAACATGCCGAGGATCAACAGCCCCGGTCCGACACCTGCAATAAACAGCTCTGAGATGGAGGTGTTGGACACCACTCCATAGATGATCATGCCGATGCTGGGCGGAATCAGGAAGGCGATGTCACTGGAATTGATGATCAGCGCCAGCACGAAGCTGTCCTTGTACCCGGCCTTCAACATCTTGGGCCGTAATGGCGAGCCGACCGCCACCACCGTGGCCTGAGTTGACCCGGAGACCGCACCGAACAGGGTGCAGGCCGTAGCTGTACTGATCGCCAAACCGCCACGTACGTGACCAATGAACTTCATGACCATGTCAATCAGGCGATCCGCCGAGTGACCGCGCGTCATGATATCGGCTGCCAGGATGAACATTGGAACCGCAATCAGGGAGGTGGGGCGGATACCCGCCATGAACTGCTGGATCATGAAATCCATTTGATCGAAGCCACCAAACATGCTGTAAAAACCGATGAATGCCGCCACGATCAATGGGATCATCATCGGAAAGCCAAGCAGCAACAACACGATCATGGTGCTGACCATAATGGCGGTCATTGGGTACCCTCCTTCCCTGCAGGACGGTGCCTGCCGTCAGCTGCGGTCATAGCCATCCTTCACCTCGGTTGACAGATAGACGGCATCGGACGAAAGCAGGTTCTTGATGGCGGTGAGCAGATACTGAACTCCCGTCACACTCAATCCAACCGGGACCCAGACAAAGATCCACCACACCGGGATCTGGAGTGAAGACAGCACACGACCGGAGTCGGCAACGGAGCCGATATAGCGAACCGAGAAGAACGCCAGTGCGAACATCACCAGCCCCGTCACCAGGGCAATCAGCAACATCAGCCAGCGCCGACCCGCCGATGGCAGCACATCAAAAAGTGCTGACATGCGAATATGACGACCGTGCCGTGCGGCGTATCCGATGCCGGCAAAGGTGATCATCACGATCAGGATGCGGTTCACCTCTTCGGTGAAAAAGAAGCTGTGCTGAAATACAAAGCGGCCAACAACGTTGGCAACGGTATTCAGGGCCATCAACAGTACACCGGCGCCCAGCATCAGTGCTTCCGCTCGTCCCAGCCAGCGGTCGATCAGGCCCAGCGGCCCGGGCAGGGCTGAAACCGGTTTACGGTCGATATCAGAGTCAGCAGCCATTCAGGCCTCCACGCGGCAGGCAGAAACAGTCATTCTGCCTGCCGATCCTGTGGTTACTCGGCAGTTGCCGCTTCCAGGTCCTGCTTGAACTGTTCAAGCAGAGCCTTGCCGCTATCACCTGTCATTTCGATATATTTCGCCTCCACATCCTTGGCTGCCGCCCGGAAGGGAGCTCGCTGCTCTTCAGTCAGGCGGACCACTTCCATCTCGGGCTTCTGCTCAAGGATTTTCTCCAGCGAGCGCTCGCTCAGCCCTTTCTGATAGTCCATGATGTGATCAAAGGCCACATCCATGGCTTCACGCACCAGCGCCTGATCCGCTTCAGGCAATCCATCAAAGAAGCGCTTGTTTGCCATCACCGCCGTTGTGAAGTTGTTATGACCGGTGAAGGTAATGACATCGGTCACCTCATACATCTTGGCTGACTCAACCCAGAACAGCGGATTCTCCTGCCCCTGAATGATGTTGGTCTGCAAGCCACCATATACCTCGCCCCATGCCAGCGGAGTCGGTGTTGCGCCGAAGGCCTTGTAGGACTCGACCAGCAGCGGATTGGTCATGACACGAACCTTGACGCCGTTGAGGTCCGCAGGCTTTTCAAAGGGCTCCTGCGTTGTGATGACGACTTCGCCCTCTGGAAACATTTTAAGCAGCTCAAGGCCGTGTTGAGCATAAATCGCCTTGAAGTCCTCGTTGATCGCCTTGCTGTTGCGGAAGAAGCTGTCGAGTGCCGCATGGGTCTCCGGCAACAGATAGGGGATAAAGAATACCTGGGCTTCGGGAATCAGTGAGCCGGTGAAACCGGGAGACTGGTCAACGAACTGCAGCAGTCCGGCCTGGGTCTGCTCCATGATGTCAGCAGACTCACCCAAGGTGCCGTAGGGAAACAGCTGGATGGTGTGATCGGAGTTGGCTTCGATATGCTCCTTGAACTTGGTGGCATAGACGCCCTGAACATCGGTCAGCGCCTCTTCGAAGGCGTAGCGCCACGTAGCGGCCTGGGTCGTCGCTGCCGCACCGAGTGTTGCCAGCGCCACGGTGCAGGCGCCTACCAGAGTCTTGAGCTTGTGCATGATATTGGTCTCCAATCCAGGGATTGTGATCGTGGTACCCGAGCGATCGGCTGCGCGTACCGCCACTTCCGTTACAGAATAGTTCCTTTTTAAATACTTAGCACATCTATGCATCCCAATGCAAAAAACGCGTCCACGCGGAAGACAAGATCAAAGCAGCACGGCACAACGCACATAAAAACAGTCAAAAATCGGTGAAAAATCATGCTTCCATATACTATCTCCGCAAATGAGCGGCATTTCATATCCATCGAAACATGACGTATTTTTTATGCATCAGCGCCGTCTGATTTTGAACCGGACTCCGCCATCGCTCCGTAATACGGATCAGGCTGATACGGTGTATTCGATGAGCACAACGTTGTACTGGATGACCCATGACCTGCGCTGCGATGACAACCCGGCATTGCTGAAGGCCATTGCCGGCAGTGATCGGTTGATATGCGTCTATTGCCTGGACAGCCAGTGGCTCAGGCCCGACCGTTACCAATCCACGCTTATGGGTACTCACCGCTGGCATTTCCTGCTGCAAACCCTGCAGGAGCTGGATCAGTCCCTTGCGCTCAATGGTCAGCGGCTGCTGTTCCTGCAGGGCGATCCCGTGAGACAGCTGTCGACACTGATCGAGACCTTCAAGCCTGACAGGCTGGTCGTCAGCGAGCAGATCGGCGTTTATGAACGCCATCAACTGAGGCAGCTGAGCCTGGCGAATCCCTCCATTGAGTTCCGCTCATGTTGGACGCATACGCTTTTTGCACCGCACGAGCTGCCGTTCGAGCTTGCACAACTGCCCAATCAATTCACGCCCTTCAAGCATGCTGTCGAGGCGACCAGAAGAGCTATACACCCTGTCGCTGCGCCATCCCGAATGCCGCCCCCACCTGCAAACATGCCACCCGCTCCACTCCCGTTGCCGAGCGCCAACATACTCTCCCCGTTTCGGGGCGGCTGTCGGGAAGCATTGGCACATCTGGATCACTACTTCAGCCAACCCCATGCCCATCATTACAAAACGACTCGTAACGCCTTGCAGGGCTGGAACAACAGCACACATTTCAGCCCCTGGCTGGCCAACGGGTCACTGTCGGCCAGGCGCATCATTGAGCGCCTGGAGGCGTACGAAGCCGCATTCGGCAGCAACGATTCCACGCGCTGGATCGGTTTCGAGTTGCTCTGGCGAGAATTTTTTCACTGGTATGCCCTTAAGCATGGCGTGCGCCTGTTTCATCGCAGCGGCATCGGCTCCCGTGCACCCTTGACCAGTTTTTATCCGGAGCGTTTTCGTCAGTGGTCACAGGGCAACACCCCCTGGCCACTGGTAAACGCCTGCATGCATGAGTTGAACGCAACGGGGTTTCTATCCAATCGAGGCAGGCAGATTGCAGCCAGCGCCCTGATCAATGAGTTGGGTGTGGACTGGCGATACGGTGCTGCCTGGTTTCAGCAGCAATTGATCGATCACGATCTCGCCAGTAACTGGGGCAACTGGCAGTACATTGCAGGAGTCGGTGCAGACCCTCGCGGGGGCCGCCACTTCAATCTGGCGCATCAGGCCGCCCAGTTTGATCCAGACGGAGAGTACGTTGCACGCTGGGCCCCTGAACCTGAGCCGCCAAATACGGACAGCCGCGACGCTGCTGACTGGCCCCTGCAGAACCGTCATGATTGATCGTCAGGCCATTAACCTTGTCTGGTTCAAGCGCGACCTTCGGCTGGACGACCATGCACCATTGAAGGCAGCCTGCCAGTGGGGTTTGCCGACACTGCTGCTGTTCATGGTCGAGCCCTCTCAACTGCACAACCCGCATCTGAGCCTGCGTCACTGGCGCTTCATTCATGAGTCGATCCGTGACATGAACCGGCAATTGCGTAACAGGGGAAGCGAGGGGGAAGTGGTGTTACTGTATGGGGAGTGCAAAGACATCATCTCGAGACTGCATCGGTTTTATGCCATACAGACCCTTTTCAGCCATGAGGAAACTGGCGATGCCAGTACCTTTTCGCGCGATCGGACATTCAAATCCTGGTGTGTTAAACACGGCATTCAATGGCGGGAGTTTCCCACCGATGCCGTAGTTCGCGGCTGTCACACCCGAGCAAACTGGGACAAGCACTGGAATGGGGTGATGCGTGCGCCCTTGCAGCATCCCGATTTGGCAAACTTGCAACCGCTGGTATTGCCAGACGCCTGGCACTGGCAGCCACCAAGAGAATGGCAGAAGGCCGAGGCTGCATTTCAGCCTGGGGGAACATCAGCTGCACGTGCCTGTCTGGAAGACTTTCTTGCCCAGCGCGGTCAGGATTACGTGAGCGCCCTCTCCAGCCCCTCACGCAGCCAGACTGGCTGCTCTCGTCTTTCGCCCTACCTGGCCTTTGGTAATCTGAACGTACGCCAGGCATATCAACGCATGCTATTAGATTGGAACAGGCCCGGCTGGCGCAGAAGCCTGCGTGCTTTTTCATCTCGGCTGCATTGGCACTGTCACTTCATTCAGAAATTCGAAACCGAGTGCGCAATGGAGTTCAGACCAGTTAACCGAGGGTATCTGGAGTACCCCTATCGTCAGGATGACCAGGTCGAATCGGATCTTCAGGCATGGCTTTCGGGACAGACCGGCTATCCGCTGGTAGATGCCTGTATGCGATGCCTTCATGTAACCGGTTATATCAACTTCCGTATGCGCGCCATGCTGGTAAGCTTTTTATGCCACCTGCTCAATATTGACTGGAGGCGGGGTGTTAAGCCCTTGGCACGCCTGTTTCTCGATTACGAACCGGGCATTCACTATTCCCAGTTTCAAATGCAGGCCGGTGTTACCGGAATCAATACCATCCGTATCTATAATCCAGTCAAACAGTCCCAAGAGCAGGACCCGACCGGTGAGTTCATTCGCCGCTGGGTACCCGAACTCAACGCCTTGCCGGTTGATCTGCTGCACACACCTTGGGAGATGACACTGATGGAAGCACAGATGTTCAATTTTCAGCTCGGCGCTGACTACCCGGCACCGCTGATTGATCTGAAGTGCGCAGCGGCTGCGGCACGCCGCATTCTGGCGTACCATGTCCGACCGCCTGGCCAGGCCAAAGGTCGACAGGTATGAAACGACCACTGCCTGAAAAGATATGCAAAACCTGCAATCGCTCCTTCAGCTGGCGGCGCAAGTGGGCGCATTGCTGGGATCAGGTGGCACACTGCTCCGAGCGCTGCAGACGCAACCGCAAACGCGCATCATCAGAACCGGAAATAGATAGCTGATCAATTAATGCCATATTCGATGATGGGTTACTCGATATTCTGGATCTGAATGCAGACCAAAAATACATCACATTGTTTTAATTGACATTTTAACAATGAAAAGCAAAAATATTTCGTTTCTGTCACCCATCCTGTCACCCTATGATCAAGCTTGATGAAGCTGCTGCCCATAGATGAGTTGACCTGCTCCCCACTTTCTAATCCAACAAGCTCTTAGTAATGTTCATCACAGATGAAGGACGATGAACATGAAGAAGCGATTCACTGAAGAACAGATCATTCCTATCCTGAAAGAAGCGGAAGCAGGCCTGCCGATCAAGGAGCTGTGCCGCAAGTACGCCATATCGGATGCCACGTTTTATACGTGGCGGAAGAAGTACGGTGGCATGGACGTATCAGATGCGCGTCGGCTGAAGGCCTTAGAAGACGAGAATGCGCGACTGAAGAAGCTGTTGGCGGAGGCGATGCTTGATACTGAAGCCCTGAAGGCCGCTTTGGGCCGAAAGTACTGACCGTCGGGAACAAGCGCGAGGCCGTGCGTACGATGCGATCTGAGACAGGAATATCGGAGCGTAGAGCCTGTTCACTCGTCGGTTTATGCCGCGCCACACAGCGCTATGAGTCTCGCTACTCAGCCGAGAATGATGCGTTAACCGAACGTATCCGGAATATCGCTTTGGAGCGCCGCCGGTTTGGCTATCGACGAGTCCATCAGCTCCTGCGCCGGGAAGGGACTGAAGTGAACCACAAGAAGGTCTATCGGTTATACCGTGAGGCGGGGTTAGCCGTTCGCAAGCGTAAGCGCCGCAAAGGCATCATGCTGGACCGACAGCCACTGAAGCTGCCTGAGCGGCCCAACCAGATCTAGTCAATGGACTTTGTCATGGATTCGCTCTCGAATGGCCGACGTATCAAGTGCCTGACTATCGTGGATGACTTCACTAAAGAGTGCCTGGATATTCCGGTTGCACTGGGTATATCAGGCGAGCAGGTCTGCCGAGCACTCGATGCTGTAGCAGCGTTCAGAGGTTACCCGAAAGCCGTCAGAACGGATCAAGGGCCTGAATTCATAGGCAAGGCACTCGACCAATGGGCCTATGAGCACAGAGTAGAGCTGAAGCTGATACAACCCGGCAAACCGATGCAAAACGGGTATATCGAGAGCTTCAACGGCAAGTTCCGTGATGAATGCCTGAACGAGCACTGGTTTGAGGACTTGGCTCATCAATGAATGGCGAGTCAATTATAATGAACAACGACCGCACTCATCACTGGATTATCAGACACCGCTGGAATTCGCCTCAGCATTCCGGAGGCAGATAACAGAATCAACAACCAACGACATTACTAGAAGCCGGTTGGATTAAATGCCGGGGGCAGGTCAGTAACGCCATCTCAACACTGAGGATATGGTAATTCCGAGATACATCACACTATTCGGCTGCCAAAAAATGTAGGGCTGCGACGGGCACCATACCGCACATGCCTCTCATTGGTATTACTCTGCTGTGGTATTCTTCCTTCACAACTTACGTGAGCACCTCTCGGTCAGCCAACGGATGTAAAGAGGATTCAACGGAATGACTCCAGAAGCCAAAGCGCGAATTCAGATAGACAAAAAACTTGAACAAGCGGGCTGGATCATCCAGGACATGAAGCAACTGAACCTGTCGGCTGGCCCAGGCGTCATCGTCCGCGAATTCCCTACCGACACTGGACCAGTCGATTACGTGCTGTTTGTTAATCGTGAGCCCGTAGGCGCGATTGAGGCCAAGAAGGATACGGCGGGGGGAAACCTCACTGTTACAGAAACCCAAACGGAGCGGTATGCGGCCTCCAGTCTGAAATGGCGTAAAGATAATCAGCCACTTCGGTTCCTGTTCGAGGCAACCGGCGAAATCATCCGTTTCACCGATAATGCCGACCCGAACCCTCGCTCGCGTGAGATATTCCACTTTTTCAAACCGGAAACCCTGATCGATTGGGTGGGGCAGCCGAGCAGCCTGCGTCAGCGGTTAGCCACGCAAATGCCCGCATTACCTACCGAACGCTTACGCGACTGCCAAGTCGGTGCGGTGACCGGCTTGGAAAAGTCCCTGGGCGCCAATAAACCCAGGTCACTTGTGCATATGGCCACAGGGGCGGGTAAAACCTTTACCGCCATCACCTCGGTGTATCGGCTGCTCAAGTACGGCGAAGCGAAGCGCATTCTCTTTCTGGTCGATACCCGTAACCTGGGCAAACAAGCGCATCAGGAGTTTATGGCCTACACGCCTGCTGATGACGCGCGTAAGTTTACCGAGCTCTACAATGTACAACGCCTGGCATCAGCAACCATCGACCCCAGCGCCAAGGTCTGCATCAGCACCATCCAGCGCATGTATTCCATTCTCTCCGGCGAACCTATCGATGAATCCGCTGAAGACTTATCGCTCAACGAGATCCAGCAGAGCGGTAACCAAGAGAAGGTCGTGCGATACAACCCGACGGTACCGATAGAAACCTTCGATCTGATCATCATCGATGAATGCCACCGCAGCATCTACAACCTTTGGCGTCAGGTGCTGGATTACTTCGATGCGTTTTTGGTAGGACTCACCGCTACCCCGGATAAGCGCACCTTCGGTTTCTTCAATGAAAATATCGTGGCCGAGTACACCTACGAGCAGTCAGTCGCCGATGGCGTCAACGTAGGCTACGACGTTTACGAGATCGTCACCGAAATCACCCAAAAAGGCTCGGAGCTAAAGGCCAAAGAGTGGGTCGACCACCGTGACCGTCAGACCCGCAAAAAGCGCTGGGCAGAAACCGAAGAGGACACCACCTACACGGGTAAACAGCTGGACCGTTCCGTTGTTAACCCTAGCCAAATTCGCCAAGTGGTGCAGGCGATGAAGTCGGCAGTGGAAAACCAGATTTTTCCATCCCGAAAGGAAACGCCCAAAACCCTGATTTTCGCCAAAACCGACAGCCACGCCGACGACATCATCAATATCGTTCGGGAGGTCTATGGGCAAGGCAACGCGTTTTGTCGCAAGGTCACCTACAGCGAGAAAGATGCCGATGGCGTTCTCGCCAGCTTCCGCAATGACTATAACCCGCGGATCGCCGTCACCGTCGATATGATCGCTACCGGCACCGACGTCAAACCGCTGGAAGTGTTGCTCTTTATGCGCGATGTACGCTCTAAGGGCTATTACGAACAGATGAAAGGCCGAGGCGTTCGCTCTCTGGATGCAGAAAACCTCAAGCGCGTCAGCAACAGTGCCGACGGAGCTAAAACCCGTTTCGTGTTAATCGATGCCGTAGGCGTAGAAAAGTCGATCAAAACAGAAAGTCGACCACTGGAAAAGAAGCCAACCGTCGCTCTAAAGGACCTGCTACAGGGAATCGCGATTGGACACCGTGACGAGGAAACCGTCCTGTCGCTTGCCAATCGCCTAATCCGCCTGGGCAAACAGTTGGACGACAAAGCACAGGCTGAAATCGAAAAAGCGTCCGGCGGCATCCCCATCAGCGAACTGGGTAAAACACTGGTCGGTGCGGTTGATCCCGATGCGGTGGTCACGACCGCCCTCGCCAACGCTACAGCCGCGGGCATTACGCGCACAGAAGACACGCTAACCGCGGATGAGATCGAGGCCGCCCGTAACCAGCGGATCGCCGCGGCTTGCGCGCCGTTCGATAAACCAGAATTGCGCGACGCCATTGAAAACGCACGTCGTGATCGAGAGCAAATCATCGACCACCTCAATCTTGATCAGGTGACCTTTTCCGGGTTCAGCGAGCAGGCCGAGTCACAGGCCAAAGAAGTGATCCAAACCTTTGCCGTCTATATTGCCCAGCATAAGGATGAGATCGCGGCGCTTAGTTTTTTCTACCAACAACCCTACCAGCGGCAACAGCTCACCTTTGACATGATCGAAGAGCTACACGATCACCTAGCACGTCCACCCCTAATCCTCACCACCGAGCGGCTGTGGAGTGCCTATGCCCGAGTTCAAGAAACCCGCGTCAAAGGCGCTGACCGTAAACGTCAACTGACCGATCTGGTATCCTTGGTGCGCTTCGCGCTGGGGCTCGACAGTGAGCTAAGACCCTTTAGCGAACAGGTGGACAAACGGTTCCAAGATTGGACCTTTCGCCACAACGCCCAACGTACCACCGCCTTTACCCCGGAACAGATGGAATGGCTGCGCTTGATGAAAGAGCATATCGCCAACTCCTGCTCCATTGACCGTAATGATTTTGATTACGCCGAACTCGCCGACAAAGGCGGCCTGCAGAAAGCCTGGGGCCTGTTTGGCAAAGAATTGGATACACTAATGATAGAAATGAATGAGGAGCTGGTTGCGTGAGTGATTTAACCCTCCTTCCCTCCACTTGGATACAAGCGAAACTTCAAGACCTTGTGGATGTTCATTACGGAAAGGCTCTGCCGGCCAAAGATCGTGTGAAAACCGGTAACACTCCCGTCGTCGGTTCCAGTGGAATAGTAGGCTACCACGATACTGCTCTGATCGAGGGTTCAAGCATCGTGGTAGGTAGAAAGGGCTCCGCAGGTGCCATCCACTTAGTCTCAGAATCATGCTGGCCTATCGATACCGCTTATTTCATTCAACCTCCAGGCAGTCTGGAGATTAGGTGGTGTGCATATTTTCTTAAGACTCTTGATCTTGGACAGTTTGATAAGTCGACGGCCATCCCAAGTTTAAGTCGGGACGATTTGTATCAGGTGCAAATACCAATAGCCCCGTCTGCCGAACAAATGCGTATCTTAGAAAGACTCGAAGAATTGCTTTCCGAGTTGGATACTGGTGTATCTGAACTAGAAGCTGCGCAGATAAAACTAGATCAATACCGGCAATCGCTACTGAAAGCGGCGGTAGAAGGTGCGCTTACTGCCGTCTGGCGCCAGACAAACCTGGTCAAAGAGAGCGGCCTCGAGCTATTGGGTCGCATCCTCGTCGAGCGGAGAGTTCGCTGGGAAGCTAATCAGCTGGAGCAGTTTGCCGAGAAGGGCAGAAAGCCGCCTAAGAATTGGCAGGAGAAATACCCCGAACCGGTGCATCCCGATACGGCTGATCTACCTGAGCTTCCCAAAGGCTGGGTATGGGCTAGCTTAGACATGATCGGGGAGATCGCTTCCGGCGTTGCCAAAGGCACCAAGCACAAGCCAGGCGTAGCCGTGCGCGAAGTTCCCTATCTTAGGGTGGCTAACGTACAACGAGGTTATCTTGATCTGTCGGAAGTCAAAACCATCGTCGCTGCCGAGAAGAAGATAAAGGACTTGGTTCTTCAAAATGGCGATGTTCTGTTCAACGAGGGGGGAGATCGCGACAAGCTGGGTCGTGGCTGGGTATGGCGCAACGAGGTTGATAACTGCATTCATCAAAATCACGTTTTCCGTATGCGTCCCTTGCTACCAGAAACGATACCCGAGCTGGTCTCGCATCACGGCAATACCTTTGGTCGCACCTGGTTCCAGAATGCAGGGAAGCAGACCACTAACCTTGCTTCAATCAATCTCACTATGCTGCGCATGTTCCCGGTACCCGTTGCTCCCGCCGCTGAGCAGAACGAGATTCTTGCTCAGGTACAAGTCCAACTCGACAACCTAGCCCAGCAGGCAAACGCTATCGAGCTGGCACTAAAGCAATCAGAAGCACAGCGGAAAAATATCTTAAAAGCTGCATTTTCTGGACTGCTTGTCCCGCAAAACCCGAATGATGAACCAGCAGGCGCTTTGCTGGAGCGAATCCGAACTGAGCGCATGGCCCAAGCTAAACAACCGAAGTCAAGACAAAGCAGGCCCAAGAAGGAGACCTCAACAGTGGCAGAAAAACTTATAGAGGTACTCACCAACGATGGTGACTGGATGGAAGCACGTGAGGCTTTCCGGCGTTGCGGTGTCACCGATGGTACACAGACGGATCGTATCGAAGTGCTATATGCTGAACTTCGTGAGCTCGACCAAGCAGGAAAACTACTAGTTGAAGCGATTACCGACGGTGAAGGGCGTAAACTTCATGACCGTATCAAATTGGTGGCAAGATAAACCATGCGTCTCGATAAACTAACCATCGGCAGCGCGAAAGATAGCCCCAGCCATCAATTCAAGAACCTCAAAAACGTTACGATCGATTTTGATGAAGATCACTGGGTGACTGTAGTTATCGGTTGGAACGGTACAGGAAAGTCTAATGTTCTGGAAGCACTCGCCATTATCTTCCGTGACCTGATCGCCAAGAAACGCCAACCGGAGTTTGCCTTTCGGCTGGAGTACTTCATGGGGGCGGGCGATGCACTACGACTAATTCAAATTGATGCTGACCCAGATCGAGAAAAAGAGCCTTACAGCATCCACGTCGCAACAGCTGTTCAAATCGAACAATTCAAGCAAGTTACGAGTGCTCATGAAACAAGTACCGTTCGCTCGGAGCCCGAAAACTTATCGTTAATATTTGACGAGACAAAGCCCGAGTTGCATACCGAACCATCGGTGAGCAATAAAAAACCGCTAGGTGCCCCCATCAAAATTACAGCGTTTCTGGACGCTGATACGGAGTATCTCCCACGCTACGTGTTCAGCTACTACTCAGGCGAAAGCCCACGTATGCATGAGATATTCCTGCCCTACCTGGAGGGCTATGACAGCAAACTCCGTAACGGCGAAGACCCTGGCCTCAAACGTCTATTCTACGCCATGCCGGTGCACAGCCAATTCGTACTACTAGCCTTTTTAATCCACCAATCGGAGACCGTACGTCACTTTCTCGATAAACATCTAGGTCTCGACCCTGACGAGGGTATTGAATCTGTACTCTTCGTCTTACGGCAACCTCCGTGGAAGTCCAAGGCGGCTGACGGCGACCCCCGTTTCTGGAACGCACGCGGCGTCGTAAAAAACTTTCTATCACGCCTCTACGACGTCGCACTAGCACCCATTGAGATAAAGCGCCGAGTACCGACGTCGATCTGGAATAAGAAAAACCTTCAGTTCAAATACCTCTATGTAAAGGATATCGCAGCGCTTAGACAGCTGGTGGGAGACCTATCGCCGGCACAGTTTTTCCGCGACCTAGAGAGCACCTATGTATCTGAACTGATCGAAGAGGTGCGCATCCGTGTGCGCCTAAAGAAAAACGATGGCAGCGTTACTTTCAGAGAGCTTAGCGAGGGAGAGCAGCAACTACTAACGGTACTAGGATTGCTGCGTTTTACTGCGGAAGACGAGAGTCTATTCCTGCTGGACGAGCCAGATACCCATCTCAATCCTCGCTGGAGTGTCGACTACATCGAGTATCTTAAGGAGTTCGTGACAAGCGAGGATCAGAGAGAAGACCTGAGTCACATACTATTAACGACACATAACCCGCTAGCGATTGCTGAACTGGTTAGAGACCAAGTACAGATTCTGCGTCTTGAAGCAGACAAAGATAAAAGGCGTATCGTTGCATGCCCCCCAGAGATGGACCCACGAGGGATGGGCTATGCGGCTATTGTAACAAGCGACATGTTTGGCATCGCCTCCACCCTGGATCAGTCCACTCAACTCCTTCTTGAACACCAACGCGCGTACGCCGCGAAAGAGCAGCTCACTGATGAAGAACAGAGAAAACTTGACCAAATTAATACTCAACTCGAACGTCTAGGATTCCGCTTTTTTCATCCCGATGATGAGTACTCCCGTTACTTGCGATTGCGTAATGCACTGCTGACGTCTCGTTTTGAAACGCAAGACCCTACTGAGCTTGCAAAGCAGGTCATTGCTCTCAACAGAGACGAAAGAGAGAGTCTAGCCAAGCAACTGATCACTGAGATGATCGTTGAGTCTCGAATCAACACGGATGAGGTCCCGCAGTGAGGTATGTCGACAAAAACAGGTTAGCAATGCCTACAGGCTGGCTTGCAAGAGCACGGGCAGCTGCCGCAGATGTAGCTACCGGAGGCGATCCCAATGACCATTCACAAGTTTGGCGAGCATTAAAGGATGGTTTGGCTGATCTCCTCCATGACAAATGTTGGTACTGCGAGTCACCTGTTGATCGCTCAGATAATGCCGTAGACCACTTCCGCCCTAAAGGCCGAGTTAGTGACGCCCGCCACCTTCACAACGGATACCGCTGGCTAGCGTTTGAAACTGATAATTTTCGCTATGCCTGCACGTTCTGTAACAGCAGAAGGAAAGATGTCGCGAATGGCACTGCCGGAGGAAAGCAGGACCGCTTCCCGCTACTCGATGAATCAGCAAGGGTATACACTCCTGGCCCGGTCAATGCAGAGACTCCTGCTCTTCTCGACCCTTGCGACATAGACGACTGGAAACTCATAGCCTGCCATCAAGAGAATGGCCAACCTTGCCCGACAAGCGTGGATCCAACCGAAAAAAAGCGGGCAGAGGTATCAATTGAGGTGTACCACCTAGATTACGAACCGACCTGCAAGCGACGGCACAGAGAAGCGGTTCAGCTTCTAGCTGATATCGATGAGGGAAAATGGCTATTTGAGCAAGTAAATACCGATCCGAGCAAAAGGCAAGAGTTTAAAAAGGTCGCGGCTCGGTTACATAAAGCGATCCAAAAAGACGCTCCTTTTAGCGGAGACATGCACTTCCTTCTAAGGTCTCAACGAAGTGCTAACCATCCGTGGGTTCAAGATTTGTTAGAGATGTAAGATGAACGCAAGTACCCTTGTACAAAAAGTATGGAATTTCTGTCACACTTTACGCGATGACGGCGTTGGTTATGGCGACTACCTAGAGCAGCTGACTTATCTGCTGTTTTTGAAGCTAGCACACGAGTATGCTCAAGAGCCCTATAACCGAGAAACGCACATCCCTCAAGGTTACGACTGGGCCAGCCTGCGTGGTAAAGCAGGTGAGCCGCTAGAGGCACATTATCTATCCATTCTGCACAAGCTCGGGCAAGAGTCAGGGATGCTGGGTGCGATCTTTTTTAAGGCACAGAACAAGATACAGGACCCCGCTAAGCTGGCGCGACTGGTCGAGATGATCGACGCCGAAAACTGGATCAGTGTCGATGCGGACACAAAAGGTGATCTCTACGAAGGTCTGCTGCAGAAAAACGCCGAAGACACCAAGAGCGGTGCAGGACAATACTTCACACCGCGCCCCATCATTGAAGCTATGGTGGCTTGTGTCCAACCTGAACCGATGAAAACCATCGTCGATCCGGCTTGCGGTACGGGTGGGTTCTTCTTGGGGGCTTATAACTGGTTAACACGTCCTGGGTCACGGCTCGATAAACGTCAGAAAGAATTTCTTCGCGACAAAACTTTTTACGGTAATGAAATCGTCCCTAACACCCGACGCATGTGCCTGATGAATCTGTTTCTCCACAATGTGGGGGACCTTGAAGGCGAGCCCAATATCGAACGTTCTGATGCACTGATCTCAGAACCTAAGATCAAGGCAGACTATGTACTAGCAAATCCCCCCTTCGGTAAGAAAAGTAGCATGACCATCACTAACGAAGAAGGTGATGAAGGACGTGATGCGTTAACCTACGAGCGGCAGGATTTCTGGCATACCACGTCGAATAAGCAGCTTAACTTTCTTCAGCACATAGTTAGTGCGCTAAAGGTGGATGGCAAAGCCGCGGTAGTATTGCCCGACAACGTGCTATTTGAGGGCGGTTCGGGCGAAAAAATACGTCGAAAGTTGTTAGAAAACTGCGACGTTCACACGATTTTACGTCTACCTACCGGTATCTTTTACGCCCCAGGCGTTAAAGCGAACGTGATTTTCTTCGACGCCAAGCCAAAAGACGGCAAGACTCATACTCAGGGGGTGTGGTTCTACGATCTGCGCACCAACAAGCACTTCACTCTCAAAACACGTCAGCTCAAGCTCGACGACCTGCAGGATTTCATCACCTGCTACAACCCAGAGAACCGCTTCGAGCGCTCCGAAACCGAACGCTTCAAGTATTTCACCTATGACGAGCTGACTGCTCGCGATAAAGCCAGCTTAGACGTTTTCTGGCTTAAGGATGACAGTCTCGACAACCTGGATGATCTACCTCCACCGGACGTGCTCCAACAGGAGATCATCGAACATCTTGAAGCCGCGCTAGCATCATTTAGAGACGTTGCTATAACGCTACAACGCTAAGCTCTCGGCAATTTCATCAGCAGCGTCTAGCAGCTCAGATGGCAGTAATAGGCATGTTAATAACTATTAACATGCCTATCGAGCGCTCTCGTACCTATTAGTCCCTTAAACATTTGCTCGGAGCGGACTGAAGTTGAGACAGCTCCATTGGAAGGCACCTCAAGCGATCGGGCAAAGACCGCAAATACTCTTCATCGAGACACACCGATTGCATTCGGGTGTACCCACAATCTGTGCATTTATCGCCTTGCTCTGGTAGCTGAAAGCATCCGCAACGATCGCAGCGCTTCAAAAGGCGATCTCCTCTAACCCAGAAGTTGCGCACTGCAGGTAACAGCTGGCTTATACGCTCATCTCTCTGTCGTCGATATTTCAGAATTCGCTTCGCTTCAGTAAGACGAAACTCCTCGTCTTGAAATGGATGACAGGGAGGGCAAACCTCTTCAGCATCCTTCACTAGCTGCAGATGCTCTTCTAGCGCTGCCTGTAAGTTTGAAGTGATAACAACAAAACGTTCGCGTGGACCAACCGAGGGTTTCAGTACATCGTAAGCCACTAGTCGAGCGATAAATCTCGAAATTAACTGGCTGTAGGAGGGGATCAACGCTTTAACCTCCTTTGGGAAAAACCAAACGCCATCGTACTGATAAAGCCTGTGCCGTTCGTTATCCTCTAGCTCACACTGTCTCAAACCAATCAGTTGGGCTAGCCAAGGGAGTACACCAAATCGCTCAATACAGTCTTTCGCTACTGCTTCGAGCCAAATTGCGTCTCCAGCCTTAGATGACTCAATCCAACGCTGGCAGACGTACTGCTGCCAAACAGAACGATGGACATTAAAAGCCCAGTCGTAATGCCCCTCTACCGAGAAGAAGGCTTCAACAAAAGGGCTGGAATACCCTGAAGAGGGAGGAGTCGACAAGCTGGCTCTGGATGCAGTCAACAGCTCTTCATTTCGCAGCTCACCTTCTCCAAGGATCATCATTCTCTCAAGCTGGTCGAACAGGAGCTGATGTTTAGCGTTACGCGTTTTGTCCAACTCACTCGCGCGCTTATGAGACATCTCTCGTTTCGCTAGCAAGCGGTTGAACTCTAATTGTCGACCGGCAGCACGATATGCCTCTTGCTCCTTTTTCTGATTGTGATCGTCGACGCGACTTCTTAACCGATTTTCGGTCGCCTCAATTTCTGAACTGTAGAGCTGGCAAGCAAGCCATTCTCGAGTCGATTCATTTAGGACAATGTGATTGAACCGTTCACGATCTGTCACATCCCGCTCTTCGAGCTTACTCAAATCGATCTCGATTAGGTTCGTGTCAGTAAGCTCAGATAGCTTATCCTCCCCAACGGCGTGACTAACCCGAATCTCAATGAGGATGTCATGCCCAGAAGCGGTGCGTGCAACAACATCAGCCCGGCGCTTACCTATCATTACCTCTGCGTTGGCCGTAACAAATGAGATGGACTTGGGCTCCACTCTGACACGCTCTTCAAAGGTTCTCCCATCCTTCGACGTAGCCGATAGTTCATGCTCAAAGGCAGGCAGTGTTATCTGCAGCGACTCAAGGATTAATGCTTTGGCCATTGCATGAACTGAGCTCTCATACCCTCCGGCACAATCGGCATCCCCGAAGTGAGAAAAATAGGGTTGCTTCTTCTTACCCTGGTTCGCTACTAACTGTGATTTGCACTTCGGGCAAAGGCATCCACACGCCTTCCCCCTAACGACTTCAGACGGTAAGAAAAGCTCTCCTTCCCTTTCACCGAATGGTACTCTAAGCGACTGATTCATTCTGATCTAGCTCCACATTTTCGTTAAGCAATCCTGACGAGACAGGCGTTCTCGCAGACGACGTTGTGGAGGTCATAGTTAGGCAAGACGCGGCTTTAAACCCGTCGTACCGGTTTTACCGGTATTCTGAAATGGAGTTCATGGATGTCTTCTACTAGCGAACGCCGGATTGAGTTTCTTCGTCACTGCCTGGAACAGCTGGATGAACAGGTGTGCAAGGCGAGGGATGACCGACGAGATTTTCTCGGCGCCTGTCTGCACTACCTGCAAGACAATGAGAAACTGACGTCTGAAGCGTTATCCGAACTGGGAGCCAAGCACACGGCCGTTCAGGAGAAGGCGCTTCGAAACTGGATCAAAGCTTTCCGAGATGCTCTCGAGGAGCAGAAACACCGGCTATCACTTGACCTGCACGAATACGAGCTGACGAAGTTTCCTCGATTGGTCGAACATACCGGGGGCGGGAGTGGCGTACGGACCTACTACCAGATTGACGTAGACGCAGAGGTGGAGTCAGAGGCTTACACCGTGCACGAAGCGCAGATGCCCCTCTCCCCACCTATTACAGAGACTCGGGCGCACAGCGACGGATTGATCACCTATCATACAGAGCAGCTCAAAAGGGCGCCCTGGTACCTTCGCCTGGGGAATGTGTGTCTTCGCTCACTCAAGAGTCGTATCATATTTTTCTTGTTGGCATTGCTGATAGTCTACTTAGCGCTACCTGTGCCCCTTGTCACTCTCTACCTCTTGAACCCTTCTGAAACTTATCTTGTCGCGATATTTGCCGTATTACTCGCAATTTATTTAATCATCTCAGGGCCAACAACTAAGCTGATTAAGCTCATACATCGGAAAATCGTCGTTATCGATGACATTCGCTCCCCATTGAGTGCCGTATGTATATCTGAGATTGCTAAGTTGCCAGCAGAGGGAGAAGCAGCCAATAGAGTATTGCGCCGCCTCTCCGTAGTGGTCGTATCTGCAGATTGCCCGATCTGTAGTCGAATTCACGGGCTGCGTAAATCTGTGTATTTAGAGCAGCATATCCTTTTTGGTGGCCCTATCCTCGGCATCTGCAGCAACAACCCGATGATGCATCGTTACAGCTTTGATAAAGATTTAATGACAGGGGAACGCCTTTCACCGCGCATTCGATAAGATTAATACCTCGAGCGATGGTTATCGGCGAGCCCTTTCCAGTTGCAAGTTTGCCAGCTCGTCGGTTAGTCGAGACAACTTGTCTTCTATCGATGATAGGCGGTCAATAAGCGTATCTCCTCTATTATTTGACTCCTCTAAGTAGCGACCATTACTCAGATCAAACCATGAAGATTTAGCGATTTCGACAGAGGAAACCGTCCTATCTCCGTGCTTCGCTTGATCCGCTCTATGCCGTATTGCATCCTGCAAACAAGACTTACTAGTAGCCTCGCCATGGTTTATAAACACGTGTGCTGGACGAGAATCTTTACCAAGTGTTCCCAGTGAAAAAATATAATCTACAATTTTTTCCTGATCACCATGTGCAGAGTAAAACCCAGACATGTTAACAATATTAGCACCTGCTTCGTTACATGAAGCAGCCTCTGACTTTTCTATTAAGTATCTACCCATTGATCCTTGAGACTGATAACCCGTTAACACAATTGTGTTGTTCGGATTTCTACTCATTTTTTTTAAATAACTTACTACCGGACCATGATCACACATGCCAGAACTAGCTATAATAACCCCATAGTGCTCAATAGTTTTATTAATTCCTTGATTAGCTTTTTTCTTTTCACGATCTTCAGGACGAAGACACCTAACTATATGACCATTACGATATATGGAGCCATTATTATCTAGGTCTCTAAATATTCTTGCTACTTCTGTTTCATCGCTATTTAATCGGCCTGCTAATTCAGAGTTGAGATATTGATATTTACCATTCGCCAATCTTTTAAGTAGTTGATCACCATAAACCTTATTAACTTTAGATCCGAGAGGGCTGTCACAAAGAACTCTTAAAGGACTTTCATAAACGTTACTTTCATCTTCTTTTGTTATAAGCGCTCCCATCAGATCCTTGCTTTTACTTTCCCCCCAGTACTTCCATTGCCATGCAAGCATATCGAATATAAGCTCTTGTGTTCGATGGAAGGAAAAAGCAGGTATCAGCACGGTGCCATTATTCTCAAATACAGTATTGCTTATAATAGATCCAAGTTCGTTTATACGGTTTTCATGGTTTTTAAAATAACTATCTCGTTCAGTAGCACCATATGTTGACTCTACGACGATATAATCTGACTTAGGATATGGATAATGATCATCTTTCATAATAGGAAGATAGCAATTACCTTCCAGTTGAGATCCGATATCGCCACTAAAGTGAATACTTTTCAACCCATCTTCACGATCTTTATCAGACCACATAATAGAGACGCCACAAGCTCCCAATACGTGGCTTCCTCGCTTATAAACAACCGAAAGCCCATCAGACAGACGCAGAGTTTTATTCCAATGAAAGCCTCCTGCATCTATGACATGCCACTTTATTAAATTTACATCCGACTCGTTAAATAGATCAGATATCTTAGCAGCGTCTCGTAACATCAGCTCTGCGATATCTCGCGTCGCTTGCGTACAGTAAACCCATCCTTTGAAGCCATTCTTCACAAGTTTTGGTAACAACCCACAATGATCAATGTGAGCATGTGTAAGCAGCACATACTGGATCTTACGAGCATCAAACTCGAACGGCTTATAGTTTTTCCACTCTTCCTCATGTGGTCCTTGATGCATACCACAGTCCACTAGGAGCTGAGTATCTGAATCTGTGTGCCAGAGCCAAGAGCATGAGCCAGTGATACCTTCATACGCACCTAAAAATTTAACCTTTAGCATAATCTCTCCTTGTATGTATGCTTAAATCACAATGGCACCTGGTATATAACCACCACTGCCCGCAATTTTAATTTTCATGTCATTTAACGGTAGCTCTGAAAGACCTAGCCAATTTCTTATTTTTTCAATCTCTGTAAATATTTCATATCCTGGAATATTCGGAAAAACAATCGTTCGCTCAGGGTTATGTATGACCTCCCCCCTATAATCCCCGTCATAAGAGCCTAGCGACAAGACCATTGCATAGTTACAGTTTTCTTTAAGAAATAAGCTTACCTCATAAGTAGTCCATCGATCTAAAGAAAGCTTACCCCAATTACTTTTATAACGACCACCGATCCAATCCCCAGTTCCTAAAATAGGAAATGTTGCCCCTTCCTCGATCATAGAAACAGTGAAAAATTTACTTTCTATTCCATTTTCACCAACCAATGGCTCAGAAAAATAATCAGATTTTTTCCATATACTTTTTCCGGTAATAACATATTCTCTATTTTCTACGAGTGATGCCATTGAACCGGATTCTTTAGAAGAGAACGTTGCATCACCTTTTTTCAAAGAGTATCTATATATACTACCAATTAAGAAAATACTCATTGCGCTTAATGGGTATAATTTTATACCTGATGCCTCGCACAATATATCAAGACTTCCTTCAGTAGATAATCCTTCGTTATCATCATTAAGATGCATTTTAGGGATATCATCGATGGCATAAAATGAAACGGCTCTAATCTTTCTATATATTTTATTATGATCAGAATGTTCTGCCTTTAGCTTTTCCAAAAATAATTCAGTATTGTATAACCATACTGAAAATCTTTCAGAGTCCATGACAGAAAAAAGCAAATCAAGTTTAAATTTTCTAAACTCTTTTGAGGTATATTTTTTCTTTGCTCTTTCTCTTCTTAAATCATCAATTTCATAAAAGTTTAGATTTTCATCTCCTGAAAATATTAGATCAGGGTCCTCTCGCCAATTGCTTTCATCAACATGTGAAATTTTATCAGCCAATTCATCACGAAACTCTTTAGAGTAGAAGTAGCTTAAAACACGGCTACTATGTCTGAATTTTGATAGCTCATTTTCGTTATCCAAAAACTCTTCAAGACTATTCCGTTTTTCTGCTGTTATGAAACGCCCAGGCCTCCCTTTTGGTTGTCCATACTCACTGATAAGTAAATCAGCTTGTTTATTATTTAGCTTCCAGCCTTGACTCCGTCCCTCTGATATCCGAGAAGCGGGCACTTCGAGAAAATCAGCAACTCGTGCAGCAGTCATCTTCGGACCGGCACTACAAGCATGATCAAGTAGTCTCTTGGTATCCTCAAAGGAAAGCTTATATGTCTCTTCCATTGGAAGCCTCCATCTAGCGTTGATGATGGAATCCAATGTAAGGCAAACAGAAAACATTAAAAATACGTTTTAACCGTATTATTCACGTAATTAATTACAATCAATAAAACCGGACACTGTAGATGCTACTTTTCCTAGTGCGAGCCTTCGCTCATCTAAGTAGTCATGCTTGTTATAGGTGCGCTCCATAGCTGGAAGTCGATGGTTCATGCACCGCTCAGCTACGTGTCCAGGAACCCCCAGCTGCCCCAACATTGTACGAAAGGTTCTCCGGAGGTCATGAACAGTGAAGTGAGGCATCTCCAGCTTCTCCTCCTTGAAGAGCTTCCCTAAGGCCGCATTCAGAGTATCCGGCGACACATGCCCATGTCTTTTGCTCGACCTACGCCTCGGGAAGACAAACTCAGAATTTGCCGATCGATATTTCAACTCTGTGAACCAGCCAACAATGGCCTCGGGCAGCGGTATGGTTATTGAGTCACCATTCTTACTTCTCTGCTGGGTATGGTCCACAGCCTTTGCTCCAAATCGAATTCAGACCATTCTGCAGCTATAAGCTCCCCCTTACGCGCCCCGTACAAACAAGTATCGCTACGGCGAGGTAGTTATCACGCGTGAATTGATCAGGGTTCGACCGCAGCACACCAAATAGATGCTCTAACTCCTCTAAGGTTAAGGCTCTGTCTCGGCTCGCCTCCGTACCACCAGCATCTACGCTACGAAAAGCTTGTGCAGGGTTATGCTGGATGAGGTCAAGCTTTATGCCGTGATTGAAAAGCTGCTTACAGTAAGCCAGCGCATCATTGGCAATCGTAGGCCTGCCACTGTCGGCTATTTTCACTATCACTGCCCTGATATCCCGAGCATTGAAGCGCTCAAGAGAAAGCTGCCCGATAGTAGGAGCAATATCTTTTCTATATACCCGCTCAGGAATTGATGGGTTCTTCAATCGCTTGCGGCAACCCTCTAGCCAATCATTAGCAAGGTCATCGACAGTATGGGCCTGCGCGACCTGCTCACGTTTCCTCTCGGCAATTGGGTCTATTCCCTCTTTAATATCTGCCTGAATCTACGCAGCTTTTATCCTAGCGTCCTTTAACGAGATGCCCCCAGGTTCGCTTGTATAGCACCCTATAGTTATCTCTCGGCGTTTGCGCCCCAGGGGCTTGTATCTAACAACCCAGGTACCCGTACCTTCCTTGCTCACACGAAAGTACAGACCTAAGCGTCCTCCTACGCTGTACCTTCCCTCAGCCTTCTCTCTGAGCAGCTTCTTGATCTGCAAATCGTTCATTCGAGCCCCTTGGTTCTGCCCAACAAAAAAGGGTGACAGAAAAAACGATCCTATAGAGAAATCGTCTGATCTGTCACCCTTTCTGTCACCCTTTTTGGTGACATATAGTGGATTCAGTGACACATAATGAAACAAACAACTAACTTAATACATTGTTTTACATGCACTTATAGACTAAATGAAAACACATGAATACTTATTCGATATTCTGGATCTGCTCGCGCATTTGCTCGATAAGCACCTTAAGTTCAACCGCGTTGCGGGTGGTTGCCGCCACGATGGATTTGGAGGAAAGAGTATTGGCTTCGCGATTCAGTTCCTGCATGAGAAAATCCAGCCGACGCCCAATAGGACCCTTTTGACCAAGCACTCGTCGCACTTCCTGAACATGGGTTTGCAGACGATCGGTTTCCTCGTCCACGTCAGCCTTCTGGGCAATCAGGACAATTTCCTGTTCAAGGCGCGCTGTATCAAGCTCGGCACTAAGCTCTGCCAGCCGGGTTCGCAGGTTATCGCGCTGCCCCTGAAGGATCCTTGGCATCAGTGCTCGTACGTCCGCCGTGATACGTTCAATCGCATCCAGTCGCTGCTGAATCAACTCTGCGAGCTCAATGCCTTCGCGCTCACGCCCTGCCACCAGGTCATGAAGGGCCTGAGAGAAAAGTTGCAGCGCCTCCCGCTTCACCTCCGCCATGTCAAGTGTCGACTCTTGCAGCACACCCGGCCACGCCAGGACATCCATCGGACTGACCCGCCTTGCTTCAGGTAACAGTTGCCCGACCTGAGCCAGTGCATCGATCACCTCCTGCGCACGGGCCTGATCAACCTGCATCGACTCAGTGCCGCGTTCTGGAACAAAACGCAACGTGCATTCGACTTTGCCACGACTCAACGCCTGACGCAGTTGCTCACGAAGTTTGCCCTCGATATCGCGCAAGGATTCAGGCAGACGGAAATGCGGTTCCAGATAGCGGTGATTGACTGAACGCAGCTCCCAAATGAGCGTCCCCCAGGGCTGTTGCAGTTCCTGGCGGCTAAAGGCGGTCATGCTTCGTGTCATAATCGGGCGATCTCTATTAGAATTGCTACCTGATCCATTTTAACAGTCATCGGCCAGTCCTGCGCGGGTCGCTGACAATGAACAAGGGTAGGTGACATGAGTTCCAGCTTCTCCGAACAGTTGCAGAATCTCGGGCTGAACAAAATGCGTCCAAGCGGCAGACAGGCGGACCAGATGCGCGAAATTCTCATCACCCGCAACTTTACTCGCCACGCAGAAGGCTCGGTTCTGGTCGAGTTTGGTGACACCAAGGTCATCTGCACCGCAACCGTGGACCGCGGCGTGCCACGATTCCTGCGCGGCAGCGGTTCGGGATGGGTCACCGCAGAATACGGTATGCTGCCACGCTCAACCAACACCCGCTCTGATCGAGAAGCCGCACGGGGAAAACAGACCGGCAGAACCATCGAGATTCAGCGCCTGATCGGTCGCTCCTTGCGTGCGGCACTTGATCTGAAGAAGCTGGGAGAAAACACGATCACCATCGATTGTGATGTCATTCAGGCCGATGGTGGTACTCGTACAGCGTCAATCACCGGTGCCTGTGTCGCGCTCATGGATGCCATCAACGTTCTCAAGCAGGACAAAAACGGCGCCATGAAGGGCAACCCGGTCAAGCAGATGATCGCTGCCGTTTCAGTCGGCATTTACAAGGGAGAGGCGGTTCTGGATCTGGATTATGCGGAAGACTCAGCAGCAGAAACCGATATGAACGTCATCATGACCGAGGCTGGCGGCTTCATTGAGGTACAGGGTACAGCAGAAGGGGCGCCTTACTCACAGGACGAGTTGAACGCTATGCTGGATCTTGCTCGTAAAGGCATATCAGAGCTGGTTGCTCTGCAAAAACAGGCTTTGGCTGATTAATGCAACGCTGGCCGCCGACCAGCAGGCGGCGGCCAGGTCAGTCAGATGTCGATATCGTAATCGATGGTCAAGGGCGCATGCTCTGAGAAACGCTGATCACGATAGATACGGGCGTTCTTAACCACCTTGCGCAGGTTGGCAGTGGTAATCTGATAATCCAGCCGTGCACCTTCATTCAAGCTCCAGGCCCTGTTGTAATCGGGCCACCAGGTAAACTGCCGCTCCGCCTTGTTTACCTCTCTGAATGCATCCACGTAGCCCATTTCACCCAGTACTTCTTCAATCCAGGCACGCTCTTCCGCCAGGAAGCCTGAAACACGCTGGTTGACGTACCAGTTGCTCAAGTCGACCGGTTTATGGGCGATGTTGAATGTCCCCGCGAAAATGAACTCGCGACGCTTTCTCAACGTCTTTTTCAGGTGGCCCAGGAACAGTTCCAGATATTCCATCTTGCCGGCCTGTGCCTCTTCGCTGCGCAGGCCTGAAGGAATTGTCATTGAGCTGACACTGACCTTGTCAAAGTCAGCCTGAATAAAACGTCCGTTGAAGTCGCATTGTTCAAACCCCAGCCCCGTCATGATTGCCTTGGGGAGGTGGCGTGTATAGATGGCAACACCACTGAAGCCATCCTCGAACGCATCAAAGAAATACGCATGGTAACCTTCCGGATGGTAGCGATCCCCATCCAGCTGGTACTCTTTTGCCTTGAGGTTCTGTAGACATACTACATCAGCGTCCTGCTGAGCCATCCAGTCAAAAAAACCATTGTCTGCTGCCTGTTCAATACCCTGAGTATTGAAGGTAATCACACGCATACTGTCTTTGCCCCGTGAGCGTATTCGAGCGAATCTGGGATGGAAGGTCAAAGCGGGATTGTACCGGCTGAGCTCATGAAATTGAAATTTTTCTACAGATACTGCCGTGGATGGCAACAGGTTCAGCAGGTATCATTAGCGCCACATTCATCTTGCCTGCGGAGATACCGATGCTCGACTACAAACGCGAATTTATTGACTTTGCCCTGCAGAAGGACGTTCTTCGTTTTGGCGAGTTTACTCTAAAGTCGGGCCGCAAGAGTCCCTATTTCTTCAATGCAGGCCTGTTCAATACCGGCTCAGCACTGGCCCAGCTCGGGCGCTTTTACGCGGCGGCTCTGCAAAACGCGAATGTTGAATATGATGTCATGCTGGGCCCCGCCTACAAGGGCATCCCGCTGGCTGCTGCCACCTGTGTAGCCCTGGCGAATGAGCATGGACTCGATGTGCCCTATGTGTTCAACCGCAAGGAAGCCAAGGACCATGGCGAAGGCGGAAATTTGGTTGGGGCTCCACTGGCAGGCCGTGTCCTTATTATTGATGACGTCATCACTGCAGGAACCGCGATTCGTGAAGTCATGGCAATCATCAATCAGGCCGGAGCCACTCCCGCTGCAACCCTCATCGCACTGGATCGACAGGAGCGCGGGACCGGTGAACTGTCAGCCATCCAGGAGGTTGAGCGAGACTATGGCATGCCGGTCATCAGCATTATCAGTCTAGATGACCTGGTACAGTATCTGCGCGAAAAGGGAGACATGGATACTCAGTTGGCCGCCATTGAGGCCTACCGTACTGAGTACGGTATCAAGGACTGATCGCTTCCGCTCAACACATGCAGGGGCCCGGCGCAGGGATTGCGCCGGGCCCTTTCTTTTTGCCTGTCGCCTGGGTCCAGAACGCGCTGCACTTCCATTTCGTTTCGCTTCCACGTCGTTCTGTTCTGCTCGGTTCCCCAAAGCAAAAAC